>Ga0163148_10000038_pt1 | contig 143789 bp, 105 predicted proteins | sample OliLakLV19MP7P2_FD_148606 | JGI IMG/M metagenome (GOLD analysis project Ga0163148, IMG submission 148606) | Freshwater microbial mat bacterial communities from Lake Vanda, McMurdo Dry Valleys, Antarctica- Oligotrophic Lake LV.19.MP7.P2 | ecosystem: Environmental > Aquatic > Freshwater > Lake...
TATCGCAGCAAACTTCATTTTCGCCACAGGAGGAGAACAGCCACGATGCAGTCAGTAAAGAAAAGAGGAATAGTTTGACCTTCATAGAGATTTACGATTTTGGATTTTGGATTTACGATTTTTTCGATCCGAAAAATGGGCGATTTGTAGATTTTCCGGATCGAAACAATCGTAAATCCAAAATCCAAAATCGTAAATCCAGAATCTAACAGCGAAGGTAGAAAATGGCTCGAACGATTTTGGGATCAGAACATTAAACCCCAAAAAACCTTTATTCCCAACCCCAAAAAGATCAACCCTATTACCAAGTTGGCTTGCTTTGCAACTGTTGCTGAACGTTGCAAAACACACTGCCCTAGCCAAGCATACAGCGAGAGCGCAAAAATTGTCCCAATAGATACCCCTGAAGCGAAAAGCAGTGTCGGAAGTAGCCCCTCCTGCCACCAGCCTTCTACCCGCAACCAACCGCAATACACAAACCAATATGGAATAGCCAAAAGATTGAAAACGCTCACTACCACACCTTTCGCAAATGGTCGGTGCAGTGAAACAGGAGCAGCGTGGTTTGGCAGTTGTGGCGGTTTTGCAAAAAAAACAAGGTAAAGACCAATCAAAACAAACACGGGAACCGCCGCCCAATGGAAGACACGTTCAGCCGAAGGATGCCCTATAAACCAGTTGGTGAACACAACTGCTGCCCAAGCTTGGAAAAATTCGGCGGCGGCGGCACCTGTTGCCACGGCCAATGCTGCTGCCGCCCCCCGTGAAATAGAGGTCTGTGACACCGTGAGGCTGATTAAACCGGGTGGCAAGGAACCAATAAGACTGAGCACAAAACCCGCGACGAGGTTGACCATTTGTACTTTTTTGTTTTTGGAAAGAACAGAAGGCTACTACCAACCATAAACTTTCCCCACTTTTGCAAAGATTTTTGAACAGACAAATATCAATGCAAATGACACGAAAGAATACTTTCTTCGCCTTCCTGTTTTTTATACTGCTCTCCCCCACCCTCTGGGCACAGACCAATAACGAATGCAGTGGGGCTACGGTCATCGTCGACCCTAGCGATTATTGTACACCTTCTGGTGAAAACAACAGTGCTGCCAGCCCCAGTGCAGAGGCCTTCCCAAGTTGTTGGTCCAATGTTGGGGCTGACGTATGGTACACCTTCACGGCGGTTGCTGAAGACTTGGTCGTTATTGTGAAAGGCCAGACACCTTCCAACCCTACCGGAACAATGTTTGGGCCGCAGGTGGCGGTTTATTCCGGCGACTGCAACAATCTGGGCGAAATTGGCTGCGCTTCTGACCTGACTTTCACCAACAACCTTCCATTGACAGTGGCAGATTTAGTCATTGGCCAGCAATATTTTATCCGTATTGACGGCGTTGTGCCCGGTCTTTTTGAATTGTGCATAAAAAACAGTGAAAATGCCAATGTTGCTTCGGGTGATTGTCCAACTGCGACCATTGTCTCATGCACCGTTCCTATTGTAGTGGATCAGGTTTTTGGCCCAGGTATTGACCCCTCAGAATTGTCTGACGCACCTTGTTTGACCGGATTCCCCGGTGAATCTAGTTCCGCTTGGTATGTATTCACTGCTGCCAACAACGCAAAACTTACATTCACCATTACGCCCAGCGATCCCAATGACGATATAGACTTTGTGCTTTATCGCCTTCCAAATGGGCCTAATGACTGCACTGGGAAAGTATCGGAACGCTGTATGGTGGCTGGGGATTTTGGACCTGCCAGCCCTTGCATGGGGCCTACGGGTCTCAATTTAACAGCAACGGATATCAATCAACCACCTGGTTGCGCGCCAGGAATGGACAACTTTCTGCGCTTCCTGACCCTCGTGCCCGGCAGGACGTATGCACTTTGTATCAACAATTTTACCACGCTTGGCAATGGATTTACCCTTGAATGGGGGCAAGAAGCTCTTTTCCAGCAGGGGGCAGTAACAGCCAACTTCTTTACCGACGAACCAGACAAAAAACTCTGTCTCGGGGAGGAATTGGTTGTAACAGATTCTTCCTATTCAACTGATGGGTTGCTCAGCGAATGGCACTGGGATTTTGGAAGTGGCGCACAGCCAGACACCATTGGAACCCAAGGGCCGCATACTGTTCAATACCAAACTGTTGGCCCAAAACAAATCATCCTCACCGTAAAAAATGATGTTGGTTGCGTGAGCATGGACACGGCCCTTGTTTTGGTGGAAATTTGCTGCGTCATTGAGTCAGAAGTAAGTGTGGCCCCCGGTTGTCCATATAATCCCCCTTCCGTCGCAGTTGCTACCGTAGATATTCAAAATGCACTCGCTCCGCTTACCATTTCTTGGAGCAACGGACAATCGGGCACTAGTAATACGACTGATATTGATTCTTCCGGCACGTACTACGTCCTGATAGAAGACGCCAACGGCTGCAAGGACAGCGTGAGCTTTATTGTCAATACGCCATTGAATGTCAGCGCATTCTTCCCACCTGACACTTCCACTATATTGGCGGGGGAAAGCATTACGCTTACCGTGACTGGCGTGCCCACAGATTCACTCTCGGTCTCCTGGGATGACCTCGGGAATGGGCCTACACTTACAGGCCCAGTTCAACCATTGACTCCAACCGAAACAACGACTTACTTGGTGACCGTATCAAACAGCGGATGTGTTTTCAGCGACTCCGTAACAATTGTCGTCGAACAACCAAAATATGAAAGACCCAATGCGTTCACGCCCAACGGCGATGGTGCCAATGACACGTTTGGTCCTGTGCTGGTGGGCCATACCCTCGTACAATTAGAAGTGTGGTCACGCTGGGGAGAAAAGATATTTGACTCCATCAGCGCGGGCAGCAATACCTGGGATGGTAAAATCAATGGCGAAGTCGCAGCTTCTGACGTGTACGTATATAAGATGCGGGTTCGGCTTGTGAACGGCGAGGAAAAAGTGGATAAGGGCGACGTTACGTTGCTGCGTTGATGTTCTGCCCTTTTGCTATAAAAAATCCGTCTCCGGCTTGATTGCCGCGGACGGATTTTTACTTGTTGGGGGAAGCAAAACAATACCTAACTCATTTTTTCCACTTTGCCCGCAGTATTCCTGCCAACCCGTTCAAATCCTCTGAAACTCGAAACCGCAACACCAATACCGTAAAAGTTAAGGCATAAAACCCGGAGCGGAGCACCAAATCGAGCAAATCGTGGCCGGATAACGGAATGAGGTTAGCAAAAAAATACGCCGCAAGTGCGAGGCCAACAGCTTTCACCGTATCACGAGTGAATGGGAAAAGTCGGAACTTAAGCCAAACCAACCAGAGGCTCACGGCATTATACCCAAAAATGCTCAGCAAGGTTGCCAAGGCCGCCCCAGCAATGCCCAAAATCGGGATGAGCCAGATGCTTAGCAGAATGTTCGCTGTAGCCAGCACTCCTAGGGAAACAAGCGTATAGCGGTAATATTGAGAATAATACACCATGTAATTGTTCAATCCTGTGCCCATTTCCACCACTCTGGATAATCCGATAAACAGAAGAACCCATTTCCCAGCCGCCAATTCATCGCCATTAGGCAACAACCCAAAAAGTCTGTCAATCGAAATCCAGATGCCCCCAAACAAGAGCAGCCCAGCCACTAAAAGGTTTATTGAAACGCTTTTGTAAAGTTTCTCCAGTTCAACAAAATTGTTGTCCGCCAAATACTTAGACACCGACGAGGCACTGGCTGCATACAGGCTTTTGGTAGGTATTTCAATGACCGTAGCCAAATAAGCTGCAATGGCGTACACCCCTGCCGCTTTCACTGCGCTGAGCGAGCCTACCATGAACACGTCCGATTTAGCCGCTACCAGCAGGGCAAAACCGCCAAATGCCCCAAATCCTACAAATTGCAATATCTCCCGGCGAAGGTCGGGGGTGATAAATGCCCAATTGGGCCTCCAATACCATTCGCCAATGTGGCGTAGGTAAAGCACCATCCCGGTCGTTACCAAAGCAGCATGGAGCAGCAGTCCGATCATTGCTGTTTGAAGCGGAAGCCATCCTTTCCAAACGGCAATGAGGAGCAAGGGCAAAGCAAGTTTTTGAGAAAAATCAAGCAGGATGGAGGGGACTACAATGCGCTTGAAATTGGAGGAATATACCGCCAGTACACTGCTTGTAATATAACAGAAAGCAAGGGGAAGCGCCATCCACAAGTATTCGCGCAGCAAGGGCGACTTTGATTCCAGTGCAGTAGAGAATGGCTCCCAAAACGCCCAGACAAGCAATCCTCCTAGCGTGAAGCCCATCGCGCACAAGCTAAGAAGCAAGGGCAGAAACCCATTGTGGCCAGTAGACTTGTTTTGAAATCGGGGGAAAAACCTAATTGCTACGGTATTTGCTCCCAAGGCCAAAATCGGTAGACCAACCAGGCTTACCGAAAGCAGCACTTGTGCCAAACCATACGCCTCCAAAACATGGGGGTACACAAAGAAAGTGCTGACCGCACCCACGCCCAGTCCCACCAAATTGACGGCGGAGTGCTTCAAACTTTGCCTGCGGATGACACCCATGAACGATGAACGATGAACGATGAACGATGAACGTTGAACGATGAGTTTGAGCAGCGTTCAGCGTTCAGCGTTCACCGTCGGTTACCCTTCTTTCTCGCGGACGTAGATTTCTTGATCCTTATACTTTGAAGGGCACTTGAGCAGCATATCGGATGCGGCAAAGGTTTCGCCCTTCATCTGGCCAGTGAGCACGATGGATTCGGAGCGCTCAAAGTCCTGAGGCTTGGCCGCAAGGAGTTCTACACGGCGTATTTCTCCTGCATCATCCTTAAGGTAGAAAGCCATAAAGTTGGGGTCTTTGGCAGGATCGTATTCTACGGGACGGTCTTTTACGAGTTGGCCCACGAGCTTCACCTTGTCCTCGCTTTTGGTGGCTTGGGCAAAATTGGCGTAGGTCGTCACGTCTTTGCTTGCTGAAATCAGGATGCCAATAGCGACGGCAACAACGATGATGGCAAGGAGATGCGATTTTTTCATGTTCTTGTGTGTGTTTGGAATATTAAACAAGCCTGTCAAAGATTCGTTCAAGCCATCTATTTTAACCGCTCCATTGCCTTCCTAAACCGCTGTGCATTCGCCTCGTCGCCCATGGATTCATATATCCTAACCGAAAGTTCATAAGCAAGCTTAAAAGTTGGGGCGAGTTCTATTGCCTTCAGCAGATTGGCGAGTGCCGTTTGATTGTCTTGCTCTTCCGTTGCAATAATGGCCAGATAATACCACGCCATCGGGTTGTTGTAGTCTCTTTTGATGGCCAACAAAAACTGCGCTTTTGCCTGAGGAATGTCTTCCTTGTTCAACCAATACATCCCAATCAAGTTGTTAGCCTGCGTATCGTTCGGGTCAATACCTATTGCCCTTTCGGCGGCCGCTTTGGATTCTTCGAATTGTTGGATATTCATATAAGCCATTGCAAGTCCTATCCAAGCCAATTCATTGTCTGGCACATTTGCAACTTCCGCCTGGAACCGTTCAATGGCTGTAGCCCAGTCCCCTAATTTATAAGAAGCGGTTCCAAGAGCACAATTTCGGCCATTATCTTTTAGGATCGCAAGTATAGGGGCTCCACCCGCTTGGACTACATGCACCGAGTTGTCTGGCGGCCACATTCCTTTTTTTAGGGTGCTGCCGCTCAGGAATCGTGTCGGGTAGAGGGCATAGTCCCAAGCGTCGTCGCAGCGTTTTTCCCATTTCAGGTACTTCACAAGCACTTTGTCACCGTATTTCGCTGTCAATATTTTGGTCGAATAGAACATATTGGTGGCAATAACCACCTTCTCTGGCATATCAGGCTTCAAGATGCCTTGGCTTTCGAGCCATTCTATGCCTTGTCGCGTACTGATGCCCCAATAATCAGTCTCAAATTCCCCATAAGCACCTGCAGTGCCCCCTACAATGGGATTAAAATAGATATAGGGCATTTTTGGGTTATTTACGATGAATGCTGCAGCATCCCCCAAGAGCAATGCCATTGCCCCATAAACTGCCCATTGTGCATATTTTTTTTCTGAAAAAAAATGGGCCAACTCATTCCAAAATAGGGACGCACAAATCACCATGGGCGGGTAGGCAAAAGACAAGTGCCGCCAACCGTCGTGAAGAACGGAGTCTTTATAAATAACGTAAAAAACGGGGAAGATGGCGGTAAAAAACGCCAACCCTACCCACAAAGGGTTTAAGCGTCGCAGCAAACGCGGCAATAAAAGCATCCCTCCTGCAAAACCAGCCAACGTAACAAGCGGGATGGTATAGCCAATCCATTTGAGTGGATAGTTCCATGGTGTTTTGTTTGACCATATGTTTACCCCTTCAAACAGCACCATAATTCTCCCTTCAAGATTTGAGAACTTAGAAAGTGCCACAAAAGGATTTTTTAAAGGATCCTGCAGGGCATAAGGCCAGAACAGCAGTGCAAAGACATATCCAACTGCCGCAACACCGAGTGTGACCAGCACATATTTTTTTAAATTTTGACCATTTGAAAACGCCTTGAATCCACCGTTTTTAAAGAAAAAATGCAAGCCTGCAAACATTCCGAGAATCCCGAAAGAAAGCAAGCCACCTGCACGGGTACTCAATGCAATACCCAATCCAACGGCCAACCCAACAAGGTTCCAGCGACGAGGATTCGGCATGCGGTCCAGCACTGCCACCATGTTGTAGATTGCCATCATATAACCCGCTGCGAAAGGAATGTCCTTAGGGTTCATCAGTGAATCGCCCACGAAACGCGGCGAAACAAGCATGATAATCAAGGTGATAATACCTGCACGTTGTCCGCCTAAGAGACTGGCAAACAATGCGGCGCAAAGCATAGCTACCCAGCCCAACACCGCGCTGGAAGCGTGGCGAATATTGTGGTAACCAATATCAGTAGTTTGGTAGCCAAGGCTTTTACTGGCAAATCCTGTGACAGTTTCGAAAAAACCGCCATAGAGGTGCATGCTGCCGTCGGGTATGTTGAGCGCCGTAGTGTCCTTGCCGAATGTGCTGTAATAATTTACGAGTTTTTGAGAATAATCCACTTGAAATTTGTCGTCAGCATTGATGCCTGTACCAAACGAAAGTGCGACCAAAAAGACCAGGCCAAACATAGCCATTCCCCAAAAAACTTTGCTCGTTATCAGGTCTGGGGCGGGAAGCGGCGGGCGTTTGAGCCAATCTCGAACCGGGGTTGCTGGTTTCAATGTAGAGCGTTGTTGCGGACTGCCACTATGCGACTTAGGACTATTCTTAGGGGAGGGCTTGCCTGATTTTGCCATGGTGTTTTTTGTTCAAAAAAGCGGGTGCAAGGTAGGCAAAGTTGAGAGCTTGAGAAAGTTGAGGGTTGAAAAGCTTGAGGGGCTTGCGCCAGATCATGCGTATCTAGGCACTAAAGGACAGGAATAGCCGACAATTAAATTTAAGCGGAAAGATAATTAGAGGGAACGGCGGGGTTTTGCAAGGGAAAACTACTTTTGTGTTTCAAAAAATAGTTGCAACCAACCAGACTGAATTAATCATGAAGCAATTTTCCAAACCGATCTTATTCACAATCTTGTTCTTTTCCTCTTTTTTGCAGGAATCCACAGCCCAAGACCCTCGTTTTTCTCAATACTATGCTTCGCCCTGGAACCTCAACCCGGCACTGAATGGCGTGTTCAACGGCAAATGGCGCGCTACCCTCAACTACCGCGATCAATGGGGCAGTATTATCTCCCCAGTGCCCTTTCGCACGTATGCAGCATCCTTTGAACACCGTTTGCAAGTCGGCTACGGAGACGATTACGCCTCGTTCGGTGTGGGTGCAATGCACGACGAGGCTGGTACCGCCCGTTTTTCTCAAGACAAAGTGCAACTTGGTGGCGCATTTCTCAAGCAACTCTCCGGTGGCCGGCGTCAAGCGGATCATTATCTTTCAGCTGGGGCGCAGATCGGCTTTGGCCAAAACTCGATTGATTGGGGCCGCCTTTGGTTCAGTCGGCAATTCGACGCCAGTAGCGAGACGCCAAATACAAGCCTCTCAAACAACGAACCTAATGCCAACGCGGACTCGAAAAGTTACCTGGATTTCAATGCCGGACTGCTGTGGTACGCTGTTTTTGAAAACGACGGATTTTTCTACTTAGGAGGCGCGATGCATCACCTCAACCGCCCAAAAATTTCCCTCCTTGCCGACGACAACGAGACGCTCTATACACGCGTTACTGGCCATGTCGGCGGACAATTTCCACTAAATGAGACGATTAGCCTGCTGCCTGGTGTATTGGTGATGAATCAAGGCCCAGCATTCGAGACAGATTTGGGCCTTAACCTCCGCTATTCAAACAATGATTTCAACGAACTTGCCCTTCGCGCTGGCACTTGGGCCAGAATAGGCAACAAACTTGAAAAAGGCTTACAGGTTGATGCCATTACTGTAGTTGGAATGCTGGAACTCAACCGTTGGATGTTGGGGCTGAGCTATGATATTACCGTATCTTCGCTTACACAAGCCAACAATTCTCGCGGCGCATTTGAAGTATCACTCACTTATTTTCATCCGGGAGAAAAGCGTTCCCATGTAGTGTGCCCTAACTTTTAGTTGTCATTGGGTCATTGGGTCATTGGGTCATTTATCGTCATTAAGTCATTGGGTCATTGGGTCATTTATCGTCATTAAGTCATTGGGTCATTGGGTCATTGGGTCATTTATCGTCATTGGGTCATTGGGTCATTGGGTCATTTATCGTCATTGGGTCATTGGGTCATTGGGTCATTTATCGTCATTGGGTCATTGGGGCATTGGGGCATTGGGTCATTAAGTCATTTATCGTCATTAAGTCATTGGGTCATTATGCAATGACCTAATGACGATAAATGACGACAAACAACCTTTATCTATGAAACAACTATCCTTTCTACTGCTTTTCCTTCCTGCTCTTTTGAATGGGCAAAACTTTACTGTAAGCCCAACCGCGCCAAAAGCAGGCGACATGGTGCGGCTTGAAATTGACCTTTCCAAAAGCAAACTTCGCGGCGCCACGGAACTCGAAATGGTGGTGCTCGAATACGCCAACGGCAAAGCCGCAACCACCGAGGCGGCCACCATGCGCATGGGCGATAAATTGGTGGGTATTTTTACCCTTAGCCCAGATGCCAAATCTGCGGTTGCTGGACTTCGAGAAGGAGAAGAGAATTGGGATAACAATGCGGGCGAGGGCTATTTCGTGACAGTACACGACGCTGCCGGGAATCCCCAGCCTGAGGGCATGGTGGCAACGGCTATCCTCTATCGTGATTTTGGTGGACTGATGAACTTGAACCGTACCCCAACAGTGGCTTTTGGCCTTCTGAATCAAGCCTTTGCGGCGCAACCAGACTTGAAAAGAAAACATTTTGGCACCTATACCAGCTACTTGATGGCGGTGAAAAAAGGGGATGAAGGTAAGAAAGAGGGTTTTGCCTTACTCGCTGAAATCGAAGCAGACCCCAAGGCAACAGAAGATGATTTGTATCGGGTCAGCCAATTCTATGATCGCAATGGCGAAGCCGAACGAGGCAAAACCCTGAAAGAAAAAATACGCACCACATTTCCCAAAGGCAGTTTTATTAAACAAGAAAGCCGCCGTGCCATCCAAAACGAACCAGATTTGGCAAAAGCGGAAGAAATGCTTCTGGCTTACGCGACGCAGTTCCCGCCACTAAACAACGACGAAATATTGAGCATAATTGACCTCCGAGAGAACCTGACCTATAAAGTATCCGATGGGGGGGATTGGGCAAAATTCCGAACCTTAGCCGCACAACTCCCTGACGCAGAACGCGCTGGGACCTACAACAACGTCGCTTGGGAACTTGCCGAAAAAGGCGAAAACCTCGAAGAAGCCCGTATTCTCGCCGCCTCCGCCGTGGAATGGACGCGTAAGGAGATGACAACGCCCACTACAACGAAACCACCCTTCAGCACCTCCAAACAATGGACTGAACAACGCAAGCAAACCTTTGCCATGTATGGCGACACTTACAGTTTTGTCCTCAGTAAATCGGGTGACGCCATCAGTGCAGCCGCGCTCCAAGCCGAAGTGGTTGAAATCACGAAAGGCAAAGAAGCAGATATGAACGAGCGCTATACCTCTTATCTGGAGGCTGCTGGCGCTACTGACTTGCGCTATCGCTTGGAAGGCTTCATTTTGAATGGCCACGCAACTGCAAAAATGAAGGAGCAGTTCAAAAAACGCTTCATGGCTGAAGACAAAACAGAGGCTGGGGCATCCGCCTACCTCAGCAAATTGGAATCGGGTGCAAGAACCGCCAAACAAAAAGAATTGGCAGCAGCAATGCTCAACGAGCCCAGCATTCCATTCAGCCTTACCAATTTGGAAGGCAAGGCTGTGAGCCTCGAAAGTCTGCGCGGCAAAGTAGTGGTAGTAGATTTTTGGGCCACCTGGTGTGGGCCATGCAAAGCCTCGTTCCCTGGCATGCAATTGGCTGTTAACCAATACAAAAACGACCCAGAAGTTGCCTTTGTCTTTATAGATTCATGGGAAAAAGGAACTGATAAGGCAAAGAATGCCGCTGATTTTATTGCCAGCAAGGGCTATACTTTTAACGTTCTTCTGGACAACGATGATAAAGTGATTGCTTCCTACGGTGTATCAGGCATCCCCACGAAATTTGTGCTCGACCGCAACGGGAAGCTCCGTTTCAAAGCCATCGGTTTCGAAGGCAGCGACGAAGGCCTGGCCGAAGAACTTAGCCTCATGATCGAAGCGGCTCGGGGGCAGCCTTGATGGTGATTGGTGGACTGGTGATTGGTGGACTGGTGATTGTTGACTGGAATGACATTCACTAGCCTAGAATTTTTTTCTCCTAAATAAAAAGCCACTATTTTTGCAACTTAAAATCAATCACCAGTCACCAGTCACCAGTCACCAATCACCAATCACCAGTCACCAATCACCAATCACCAATCACCAATCACCAATCACCAGTCATGCTCCAGAATTGGTTTAAGGATTTAATAGAACGGCATGCATTTGGCGTTTGCCAATATTTGGGCGAACGCATGCGCGTAGCCCCTGCTGAAGTGCGCAAATACTTTATTTATACCTCTTTCATTGGAATGGGCTCTCCGCTCATCGTCTATCTTTTTGTAGCGTTTTGGATGAATGTGCGACGGTATATCCGTAGAGGAAGGAATGAGATTTATAATTGAGGTAGCCCGATCCTTGCAGCCAATTCCTCCACGCCCCAAGCATTTTCAATATTAAATTCACCTATAGCTGTGCGCCGCAAACCGCTCAAATAAGCACCGCTGCCCAATGCATGACCAAAGTCATTTGCCAAAGAGCGGATATAAGTCCCTTTACTGCAAACTACTTGAAAATCAATCTGTAATCCCGATGCATAATCGGGATGGAGCATGATAGGCGAGCCTTTTTTACTGACCACTATTGAAGATTCAATGCCTGGGAGCACTGGGCGAAGATCACCTTGCAATTCAAATGAATCAATGCGCACTGGGCGATGTGGCATTTCCACTTCCTGGCCTGTGCGGGCATTTTTGTACAATCGCCTGCCTTCAACTTTTACGGCTGAAAAAATAGGTGGAACTTGCAGGATGTCGCCAATAAATTGGTGTCGGACTGTTTCCAAAATTTCTTTGGTCAAATGCGCTGTTGGGAATCGCGTGTCAGGGGCTTTTTCCAAGTCGAACGAAGGCGTGGTAGCGCCGAAAGTGAATGTGCCAGTATAGGTTTTGGGCATGGATTGAAACTGCTCAATCCGCTTTGTATAGTCACCTACACAAAGGATCAGCAAGCCCGTAGCCAGCGGGTCGAGTGTCCCGGCATGACCCACCTTTATCTTTTTGTTGCCTGTCTGGCGGGAAAGGAGGTAGCGAACTTTGTTCACCACCCCAAAAGAGGTCCAAGCCAAGGGTTTGTCAATTAAAAATACAGCACCTTTGGGGAAAGGGTCGGGGAACGGTTGTCCTGGGGCAATCACGGTTAGCATCGGGCAAAGGTAAAACGGAATGACCTTGATTATTTTCTATGGTTTCAATTGGTTCAACCAAAAGCCTCCCGCCATAACGTCACCCTTTATCAATCCTCACCGACAAATTGACTTGCCAACGCGAGAATAGCTGTCATAATTTCACCCCCTATTTATTGGCTGGAAATTTGACCATAGCAAAAACCAAAGCACCATCAATATTGCACCCGCAAAAAAAAGATTCCCCTGTAAAATAACATGACTTACGACAATTTCACCATCAAGGCACAGGAGGCCATCCTTCAAGCCCAGCAAATTGCTGCTGGCTACGAACAACAGAGCGTTGACACTGGACATCTCATTAAAGGGATGCTCAATGTAGACGATTCTGTCACCGATTTCCTTTTGAAAAAAACCGGGGTCAATATCACGGCTTTCACCGAGCAACTAGATAAACTCATCTGGGAAACCCCCAAGGTACAAGGCGCTGACAAACAATACCTTACCAACGAGGCGAACAAAGCCGTTGCTGCCGCAAAAGCCCTGCTGAAAGACTTCGGTGACGAGTATATTTCCCTCGAACTCCTCTTATTGGGTGTTGTAAAAGGCAACGACAAGGCTGCTCGCCTGCTTCGCGAAAACGGGGCAACGTTTGATGCGCTCAGTGCCGCAGTAAAGGAACTCCGTAAAGGGCGCAAAGTGACCGAGCAAACGACTGACAATGTGTATAATGCACTACAGAAATATGCCGTCAACCTGACGGAACAGGCGGAAAACGGCAAGCTAGACCCCGTTATCGGGCGCGACGAAGAAATCCGCCGGGTACTGCACATCCTCAGTCGCCGCAAAAAAAACAATCCGGTCATCATTGGCGACCCCGGCGTAGGAAAAACCGCCATAGTGGAGGGCATTGCCTGGCGCATTGTCAAACAAGACGTGCCTGAAACGCTCGCAGGCAAAAAAATTTTCAGCCTTGACATGTCTTCACTCATAGCGGGCGCGAAGTACAAGGGTGAATTTGAAGAAAGACTTAAAGCCGTCATCAAAGAAGTGGTGGACTCCAATGAGCAAGTCATCCTGTTCATTGACGAGATACACACGTTGGTCGGCGCAGGTGGGGGCCAAGGCGCGATGGACGCAGCCAACATCCTTAAACCCGCCCTGGCGCGCGGCGAACTCCGCACTATTGGTGCAACCACGCTCGACGAATATCAAAAATATTTTGAGAGCGACAAGGCGCTTGAACGCCGCTTCCAATCTGTGTATGTGGATGAGCCTAGCGTAGAAGACACTATCAGCATCCTGCGCGGCATCCGCGAGAAATATGAGAATTACCACAAAGTGCAAATACTGGACGAAGCGCTTATTGCTTCCGCAGAACTTTCGCACCGTTACATTTCCGAGCGAAAACTGCCCGACAAGGCCATTGACCTGATTGACGAGGCCGGGGCGAAACTTCGTCTTGAACTTGACTCCGTGCCCGAAGACGTGGATAAGCTTGACCGCCAAATGCGGCAGTTGGAGATCGAACGCGAAGCCATTAAGCGTGAAAAAGATACGAAGAAACTGGAGACGATGAACAAGCAAATCCAGGATTTGCGAGAAAAACTCGATGATCTCCGGGCAAAATGGACTTCTGAAAAAGAAATCGTGGAGGCCATCCAGACCAGCAAACAGAAGTTGGAAGAACTTCAAATCCAATACCAACGGGCCGAGCGCGAGGGCAATCTGGAGGTGGCATCTCGGATCAAATACCAGGACATTCCAGCCCGTGAGGCCATGCTCAAAGCCGCTGATGAAAAACTCGCGGCAATCGCGCCGGAAAACCGTATGACCACACAAATCGTGACAGCCAACGACATTGCAGAAGTGGTGGCGCGTTGGACGGGTATACCACTGGCCAAAATGATGCGCGGTGAACGAGAACGGCTCTTGCACCTCGAAACAGAAATGCACGAGCGCGTAGTCGGCCAAGAGGAGGCTGTGACGGTGGTGGCTGACGCCATACGTCGAAGCAGGGCCGGTTTGAGCGATCCTGACAAACCCATCGGTTCTTTCATTTTTTGCGGCCCAACCGGTGTAGGCAAAACCGAACTCGCCAAGGCGCTTGCCGATGTTCTTTTCGATGACGAGAAGGCCATCACACGCATTGACATGAGCGAGTATCAGGAAAAGCACGCTGTTTCGCGTCTTGTGGGTGCGCCTCCAGGCTATGTTGGTTATGACGAGGGCGGACAACTCACCGAAGCCGTACGTCGTCGCCCCTACTCGATTGTCTTGTTGGATGAAATTGAAAAAGCGCACCCAGATACGTTCAATATTCTCCTGCAAGTGCTTGATGATGGCCGGTTGACCGACAATAAAGGCCGTACCGCAAATTTCAAAAACACGATCATCATCATGACCTCCAATCTCGCCAGCGACCGTATTATGGATGCATTCGAGGATTACGAATCATTGAACGAGAAGCGCAAGGGTGAAGTTTTTGAAACTGCAAAAAGAGCGGTATTGGACGCACTCAAAATGAGCCTGCGACCCGAATTCCTGAACCGTGTGGATGAGGTAGTGGTGTTCCACCCGCTGCAAAAAGACCAGATGGCCTTGATCCTCAATATTTTGATGAAAGACATCCGAGAGATGTTGACGAAGCAGGAACTGAAACTCGAACTTACGAAAGAAGCAGCGAAAATGCTGGTAGAGCATGGTTTCGACCCGCAATTTGGCGCGCGTCCACTCAAGCGAACGCTCCAGCGCGAACTCATCAACGAACTTGCCCGACACATGCTCGGGGGCAACTACCACAAAGGCGATACGGTATTGATTGATGCGGATGGTGTGGGATTGATTTTCGGGCGGAAGTCTGAGGTGGATGGGAAAGAAGTGATCTCGAAGAAATTGGCAATGGTTTAATGAGTAGGCCACAATTTAGCTTGGTATCAAAAGGGTGTTCAAAAATAAGAACTTCAAAATCAAGGCAGTTTGGCATCCACGGCCAGACTGCCTTTTCTTTGTTCTTAAAAATCGTTGTAATTTTGCGCTCTATACACGCTTTAAAAGATGAAACTTCGGGAGATAATAAAATTGCCGCGCCGGATGCTTTGGGCAATGGTGATGGAAGGTGTTGAGACAACTCAGATGGTAAAGGTATTTGCCCGTCAAGGCACGGGTAAATTGCGAATTACGCCAGCGCACCGCAATCCAACCCCAGAAGAATTGCGCCAAGCCGTGGAACAACTGAAAGATATCCCGCGATTCCTGCCATTTTTTGTAATAGTAGTGGTGCCTGTTCCTGGTATGGCAGAAGGGTATGCATTAATGGCGTTGACGATGGAACGGTGGTTGGGGGATCGGATGAAACTGTTGCCGAGCCGATTTAGGCACTTGTTGAAGCCGGAGGAAAAGAAGGATGGAGGGCAAAAGACTAAATAGAACGCATTGTCAGAAAGCATTCAATTCTTGATATTGATTTCATTAAAATGTCATAAGCGGCTAACTCGATACACGAGTTAGCCGCTTATGTATAAAAAAGTAACGCCTTGAAAATCAATTAGGATACAAAGCTTCATAAGCCTCCTTATCACAGTTCGTGAAATCATCCCAAAAGTCTACATGAGGCTGCATTACGGAGTTGTGATCAGCGTTGTTCTTACAAGTAGTGCTGACATTGGTGATGAGCGCACCCAGCCCTTCATCTGTATGCCGAAGGCCGATGTTATGACCTATCTCGTGTATCATAGCGAAGATTTTTTGGCTGTGCAGCATGTAATTGTGATGAGAATTTATCAAAATTTGATCACCAGGCCTGCCATTGCTGGTAGGATATTTGCCTTGGGCAACTACATCATCCGGCAGAAGGTCGTGCATCCTGAAATTGATTGCTCCAACTACTGGAACATCGGAATTCATGCCTTCAAACTGGAATTTTCCATCCAATTCATTCCATTCAACGAGTGCCGCGACAATGGCCCAACGCCAGGATGTCGGAACACTTGAATGCACGTTTAATTTAATGATTTTTGGTGTAGAAGTTACCAAATATGTACTCCGGTAGTGTTTGCGGTCACTTGCCGTACCTTCTGTATGGGAAGCTGCCACAAAAAACTCGTTGGGGCTGCTCATTCCATAATCCTCCCAAAAGTTTGCTTTTGGAAAAACCTGATCACCTTCTACAATGAACTCATCGGCTGTTTCTTCAATACTTTCTGGTGAAAATCCATAGGTATCCGTCAGATAAGCTCGAATGCGTTGTGTTTCAATTGGTTCTGTATCCGTGAGCGGGTTGTTTTTTTGACAGGCGTTGGCAGTAAAAAGCAAGGCCGTTGCCAAGAGCAACAGAGAATTTTTCATTTTAACAGAGAAAGTTTGTAGTTGAAAAAATATGGTTTCTTTCGTCACAGCCATCCACCGTGGTTGCCGTTTTGATGAAACAAAGGTGGGGGAATGAGAACCTTCAAAAGATAAAAGCCTTTACAACAAAAATAAAAAAGGATAAAAAACGCAGCGATTGATTGCATTACTACATTGGGAAAAAAACATCCTCCACGTGCCTGATTTCCAACACTTTGCCATGTTTTAATATCACCGCTACTACGTCAAAGCGAATTTCCCAATTATAATCAATGGACTCCATATAAGCTCCCGCCGCGCGGACAAGCATATCCTGCTTTTTGGCATCAACGGACTCTTCGGGGCCACCATAACCTGAACCTTCACCAGTGCGGGTTTTCACCTCTACAAAAACAAGGATTTCTTCTTCTGACCAGGCAATGAGGTCCACCTCGGCCCGCCCGGAGCGCCAGTTGCGCTCAGCAATGCGCCAACCTTTTTGTTCGAGAAATTCGGCAGCGGCAATTTCGCCGAGTTGGCCGGTTTCGAGATGTTTGGCCATGATTATAGTGACTGGTTGACTGGTGAATGGTGAATGGTGAATGGTGGATTGGTGGACTGCTGGACTTGTTTATTCTATAGCTATACCGGGAAGGGAGTGTTCAAAAATCCCCGTCAACTGCTGGTTACACCCCCAACCCCTCAACGACACTGCCCTAAAGGGGAGCAAATTCGAATAGGTGGATAATTGTTTGTTATTCATTGAGTTATGCACTAGACGGAATAAACTCCCCTATAGGGCGATGTCGTTGGCTTAAGGGTTTTAGCCACGTAGTGGCGACACCGTTTATAGAAAAATCGGGTGTGTGAACGAGCCATGTAGTGGCGGCACCCCCGACAAATCGTGCCGGGGCTACGCCCCTCCATAAAACACGCAAAATATTGTTCTATAAACGGTGTCGGGGCTACGCCCCTTTTATACACACAAATCCTTATGTCAAAGATATTGCCCTTTAGGGGTAAGGGGTGTAACAAGCAGTTGACACAGTTTTATGAACACTCCCGACACACCAATCACCAATACACCAATCACTAATACACCAATCACTAAACCACCAGCTCCCCATACAAATCAAATTCCTCCGCTCCTGTAATCCGCACATTTGCAAAATCGCCCAGACGGACGTAATTATTTTTGGCGGGAACGAGCACTTCGTTGTCCACTTCTGGCGAATCGGCCTCGGTGCGCCCGATAAAATATTTGCCTTCCTTACGGTCGAACAAGGTGCGAAATACCTGTCCAATTTTTGCCTGGTTTTTACGCAGCGAGATTTCCTGCTGCACTTCCATGAGCCTTTGAGCGCGTTCGGCCTTTATTTCGGCAGGGATATCGTCTGGCAGATCGTAAGCGCGGGTACTTTCTTCGTGGGAGTATTCAAACACGCCCACGCGCTCAAATTGCTGTTCGCGCACAAAACCCAACAGGCTTTCAAAATCTGCCTCCGTTTCGCCAGGATGGCCCACAAGGAACGTGGTTCGGATGGCTATTCCCGGCACTTTTTCTCGAATTTTTGCCATCAAATCCTCGATTTCAGCACGGGTAATTTGGCGGCGCATCAGGTTTAGCACGTTGTCACTGGCATGTTGAAGCGGTATATCGAGATAGTTACAGATTTCCTTTCGCGCTGCAATCGCATCCAGCGTTTCTAGCGGAAATTTGCTCGGATAGGCATAGTGCAAACGAATCCATTCGATGCCTTCGATATCAGCCAGCGCGTGAAGCAAGCGCGGAAGTTCACGGGTTTTGTAAAGGTCCAGGCCGTAATAAGTCAGCTCTTGCGCAATGAGCAGGAGTTCCTTCACACCACATTTTGCCAGGTTTTTGGCTTCCATGACCAATTCTTCCAAGGGCCGACTGATGTGCTTGCCACGCATGAGCGGAATGGCACAAAAAGCACATGTGCGATTACAGCCTTCGCTGATTTTGAGGTAAGCGTAATGTGGGAGGGTTGTGATTTGCCTCGAGCCTAGGAGCTCGTGTTTATAATCGGCTTCGAGGCGGGCGAGTAAAGCGGGCATTTCAAGCGTACCGAAAAAAGCGTCAACTTCCGGGATCTCCACCTCCAGGTCATCCTTATAGCGCTGAGAGAGACAACCCGTAACATAAAGTTTGTCAATACCGCCCTCGCGTTTGATGTTTGCGTATTCTACAATGGTGTCAATGCTCTCTTTTTTCGCTAGATCAATAAAGCCGCAAGTGTTGACAATCACCACATTGGCGTCGCTTTCGTCCTTTTCGTGCGTAACCTCGTAGTCATTGCCACGGAGTTGTGTAATGAGGTTTTCGCTGTCCACCAGGTTCTTGGAACACCCCAGCGTGATGACGTTTATTTTGTCTTGTCTGAATGTTTTTGTCTTCATACACGTATCCCGGAACTCCGTTCCGGGAAAAAAGAAAAATCAAATGTTTGCAATGCGCCACCGGAACAGAGTTCAGGTGTAAGAAAACGGCGGCAAATGTCGGTAAATAATGGTGAATGAACCTTCTTAGGTTTCAGAAAAGTGTGGCACACCTAAAATAGGACTTTGGCAATCAACATGGTTGGCGAGGTGTGCCACACTTTCTTGAACCTAAGAAGGCTGCTTTATCCGCTCCCGCAAAAGTGATGAAAACTTCTGCTCCCCAAAATTATCAGGATCCACCCGTCCCATAAATGGTGCTGAGCAAGCGTCTTTCGTGAGGTAAATCTTCCCTTCCAAATCCCAGACCAGCGTGTCCAGTTTTTTTACTAAATCAAAAATCTTAGGCGTGCGGGGGAAATCCAATGCAAGCGAATATCCTCGAATTGGAAAGGAATGCACGGCTTCAACCGGACGCTCGCCATGCCGTTTCAACACTGTGAGGAAAGGCACTTCCGGGCTTTTGCGAATGCTAGCAAGTACTTGGCGCATACCCTCAAGGGCATTCTTTTCAGGAAGGCAAAACTGATATTGAACAAACCCTCGCTTTCCATAAAACCGGTTCCAGTTCTGAAGTGCATCGAGGGGATAAAAATATTTATCCAGCGTGACGACCTCTTCCGCGCTACGTTTTTTGTTGAAAAAGAAGTGATTGTGGGCACGAATGCTGAGGGGATTTAAGAACCAGGAAGGTGCATAAAATGGGATATTGCGTTTTGGGGCTTCAGAAAACACGAGTGGCGTTTCCGCTGCTTCCAGATGCTCCGCAAAAAACACGGTACCCCGCCAATGGGCATTCGTACAATCTATCCAGCCGGCAGCATAGGGCCATGCACTATTTTCCTCAAAAGCATAGAAAAGGCTATCCAAGTCCTTGGCAAGCACCGTCTTCTGCCGCATCATTGTGGAAGTTATTCTCAACAGACTGAATTTAGACGAAAGCACCACGCCGGTCCATCCCATCCCGCCGCAGGTCTGCCAAAAAAGATTTGTGTTTTCTTTGCGCGAACAGGTTTTGATTTCGCCGGTTGCAGTCATCAATTCAAAGGAAATCAGGTGCTTAGAAAAACACCCTGCCATCGGGTGGTTTTTGCCGTGAACATCGGAAGCAATGGCTCCGCCCACTGTGATTTCCTTGATGCCGGGTGTGACTTGAAAAAACCAGCCTTTTGGGACGATCATTTCCAACAAATCACTAAGCAACACACCCGCTTCACATTCTATTACCCCGTTTATAGCATCGAACGCCAGCACCCGATTAAGCCGTAGGGTAGAAATCACTTTGGGAGCGAGTGCCGCGTCGCCATAACTTTTACCATTCCCTCGCGCGATAACCCGTTCGTTTTCAATAATATTGGCCCGCACCCCTACCCTATCGGACGGTTCAAAAACCTCGGCTTTGAGGCTTGGATAATTGGCCCAGCCAGAAATCGAGCGCAGCAATACTTTTTTCATTTTTTAAAAACAGGCCAACAAACATTTCGCAAAAGCAAGGTGTCGTTCAAAACAAAATAGTTTGTGGGGTTTTGAGAAGACTGAAGCACAAATGGCGCAAGTTGACGACGATCAATTTTTTGCGCTGACATTTCTTGTTGTACAATTAAAGGGTGCAAATGAAAGATTGTCAATGTCAAAGGCTCCGCTTGAGGTTCGAATAGAAGACTGATTTTGGCATAAAACGAATCGCTTGCGTGGCTCTCGTCGAACAAGTCAGCAAAATGGAGGCCATGTAATCCGGCAATCTTGGAAAGCCAGATTTGGACACTGTCGTTTTGGTACGTTCGTACACCAATATGGCTTTCCCAAATACCCGTAGTGTCGTTTTTTTGAAAAAGAAGGCTGTCCCTGTTTTGCCCAAAAATGCAAAAGCCTCGAACTTTAGACGGGATAAATCGCACAATTGTTGGATTGCGAAAATCCTTCAGCCTTTTAGAAAAAATATTGCGCAAATGGTTGTTTACCAAGTAGATACCCTCGTGTCTGGGTAATTGAACGTAACTGGCAGCCAGGCTGTTTTCGATGGTTTCCCAGCCAATGGTCAACGTTTCGTCTGGGGCATTGTCCTGAACAATAGAAATGTGGATGGCCGTGGAAGATGCAAATCCAAGCGTATCAGGCATATTGGTTTTTGCGATGCGGATGGAGCGCAAATCGGTTAAAGTAGCCAGCATTTTTTGTGAAACATCAGGTGTAAGATTTACGCTTCTGTCACCCTGTTCGGCAGACCAACCAGCGTCACCACGCAAAAGATACAGGATGTCTTGGCCGGGCAGAGCGACATGTATCTGTTGTACCGCTGTCGTGTCGAGCCTCAACAGATTCGTCTGAAAAAATTTGGAATTCTGCCAAGGCGCGCGGCGGATGGCTATACCCACCAAAAAGGTTAGAAAAAAAAGTAGGACGAGGTGCTTGTTTTTCATACATTTTAGAATCCACAGACAAGTCGCCGAATATCTTCAAACCAGGTTATACCAAGCAATTGTTTCACCCGGTTGTAGTCTTTGCAGGCTTCTTCGCGGCGGTTCTGGTTCATGTTGGCCGTGCCACGATAATAAAGCAGTTCGCAATTGTCAGGTTGAATCAAGAGGGCTTCGTTCCATTTTTGAATGGCTTCCTCGGGTTTATCCTGCTCCATTAAAGTCGCACCTTCGTCAGCCAGAATCATGGCGCGATCAAAGTTTGCATTGATTGTTTTGCATCTTTCGGCATCGGATTTGAAAACAACACGGAGTGGCAGCGTTGTATTACAGGCCTTTCCGGCGTATTCGGCAGGAATCCACAATCCCGCCGAGCGCCGCGCGAGTCGAAGTGCCTCGAACTGAAAATCCATGCCTAAGTCGTTGAAATCCAATTGGTTTGAAATATTTATCGAGCCATCGGATTTGATTACCGTAGCCATTTCAATTACGCCTGTTTTGCAGCTGTCTACCCAGGCTTTGGGGTAATCGAGGCGGTTGACCAGGAATTTCAACAAAGAGTCCATCCCACCCTGAAAGTCTGGAGATTTATCCAAAACTGTATGTATGGTATCACCTTCCATCGAAACATAATAGGGCAATGCTTCCTGCAATCGGAATCGTATGGGCAGGGCATGTCTTAAGCGCACCGGTTTGCCAGAAAGCACTGCTGGTTGCCAACGAAGGCCTGCTTCATCAAGGGCTTGCAGAACCCGTAGTGCCTCCGCACCACAGCCTCCGCCAATGTCTTTGAGGATTTGGAGCTTGCTCATGCGACCTGTGCTTGGTTCTACAACACAGGAAACCACTACCGATCCTTGCAGATTGTTGGTGCGCGCTTCTTCCGGGTAGCGGATGTTGGCGGCGAGAATACTAAACAATTGGGTTTCGGCGCAGCGACGGATGCTATCGGCATTCCCGTTCCAGCTTGGATGCCTTTCCGGGATGCAACTTTTGAGCAAAGGATACGGCATTACATCTGCGACGTTGTAAATCGTAGTGTCCGAATCGGTTTGAGCAATGAGAAAAAGAGCGGAAATGGAAAGGAAAAATGTTAATGCAGTGGATTTCATGTCGAAAAATGATTCGGCGCGAAGGTATTGCAAAAGTTCGGCACGGTTTTTTCCGTTGCTATTTTACCTTTTATTTTACTTACCACATAGTTCAATAGACCACATAGATTTTTGACTGGATGAGTTTTTTACTATGTGGTCTACATGAACTATGTGGTAAATAGAAAAACAAAAAAGCCCTGCCGCGTTCGGCAAGGCCTCTTAAATTGGATTTTAAAATCCCATGAACAATTCTTCGGTTTTCGGAGCAAGCCTGTCTAAAGCGGAGGCAGACAACCTCAACGGGGGTTCGACACGCGAACAGTTCCGTTTTTGATTTTGATTGTAACAGGTGTGCTCATATTGCTGCAAGAAATTTGGTGACAATGAATGATATTCACTTGGAATTCGCGCTGGGGTTGCAAATTGTGAAGTACTACTAATCCCGTCCTTCGCGACGAATTTGTCCCGTTATAATCCCATGCGCATTTCCTACACGGAAGGGGCCAGCCATCAGGGTTGGCCTTTTTTTATAGCCAATCGGGAGTGCAAACCTCGGACGAATAGTGGTTGTTGCCAACTACAATTTTGGGGCGTTGTGAACTATTGGTTTCCTCATTTTTATCTTGATCCTCTAGCCCAAGGAATCCTGTTCTATTTTATAAATTATTGACTAAAAACAAGTTAGACAATAATCCATTTCTTCAACTCCCAGTTTGACAACCTCGTTTTTCGTTCGCTTTAGTGAATATTAAAATTGAAAAAAAGCCTAGGTAGCTATTCCTAAATTGTCAAGCATTTGACCAAACAGAGGAATTGAACAATCCCTGCCAACTTATTTACCTTTGCCTGCCATTTATGAAAAATCTCCTCATTATCGGCGCTGGCCGTTCAGCCACCGCGCTCATCAATTACATACTAGAGCAAGCAGGGTTGCACAATTTTTTCGTCACTGTATCTGATGCTGACATCGAATTGGCTCGCCGCAAAGTGAACGACCATCCACATGGGCGCTCCATTTGGCTCGATGCCTCCAAGCCAAACGACCGCCGGGAGGTCATTGCCCGTCACGATGTAGTGGTGTCGCTGTTGCCCCCACAAATGCACCTCGAAGTTGCGCAAGACTGTATCACGCTCGGCAAGCACATGGTCACCGCCAGTTACGTCAGTAAACAGGTGTTCCGCCTTGGCGACGAAGCACGCCAACGCGCCCTAGTGTTTATGAACGAGATTGGCCTTGACCCCGGCATTGACCACATGAGCGCCATGCAGCGCATACACCAAATCAAAGCTAAAGGGGGAAAAATCACTGCGTTTCACTCCTATACGGGCGGCTTGGTGGCTCCCGAAAACGATGACAACCCTTGGCATTACAAGTTCAGTTGGAATCCACGCAATGTGGTGTTGGCGGGACAGGGCACGGCGCAGTTTCTGGAGGATAACAAGTTGAAATACATCCCTTACCGCCGCCTTTTTCGGCAGTACCGCCTGGTAAACATACCCGAGATGGGAGAATGGGAGGTATATGCGAATCGAGATTCATTGCTCTATCGAGAGGCCTATGGGCTGCAAAACATCCGCACACTTTTTCGCGGCACTATCCGCCACCGGGGTTTCTGTGATGCTTGGAATGCCCTCGTCCGCATTGGCCTCACGGATGCGACTTTCCCAATCGTTGACAGTGACAAACTTACCTATCACGACCTGATGGAGGCTTTTCTGGGAATCAGTCAGCACACAGGGTCGGTAAAAGACCGTATGGCTAAAATGATTGAAACAGAGCCTGATAGCGATATTATGCAGAAATTGGAGTGGCTTGGTCTGTTCAGCAAGCGTCGTATCAAAGTAAAGGACGCAACCCCATCGCTGATCTTGGAAAACCTACTCCTGGAGAAATGGACATTAAGCCCTCAGGACAAGGACATGATCATCATGCAGCACGTTTTTGAGTACGAGTTGCAGCGGAATAAGCGCAAATTGACCTCCACGCTTGTTATGAAAGGCGATAACAGTTCAGATACCGCCATGTCGCGACTGGTCGGCTTGCCACTTGGAATTTTTGTCAAACTGTTGATGCTGGGCAAAATCTCCACTACCGGGGTCAATATCCCCACCATGCCAGAGGTGTACGAGCCTGTAATGGCCGAATTGGAGGAATATGGAGTGAAATTTATTGAACAAGAGGAGTAGCAGGGTTGTTGATGCGGGGATTTGGGGATTTGTTTATTCGAATGGCCAAACTTGAGTGCTCGAATAAACAAATCCCCAAATCAACAAACACAATCTTTCCCATGCTCGGTTTCCGTTTCACAGACTATAAGCCCGACCCGAATCAGACTACGTTTGATCGGCTGTTCAAGATTTTTCAGGAGCTCATGCTCTACACTTCTGGCGATGTTTATGAAGCATTGGCATGGCTCAACGAACTCGACCGGGAGTACAAACTCACGACCGAGGAGTATGGAATGGGCGATTTCATAAACGAATTAAAGGAAAAAGGCTACATCCGTCCCGATGGGGATGCCGAGGGCGGTATGGGCCCGACCTCAAAACTTGAAATCAGCCTGCGACAAAAAAGCCTTGACGATATTTTTGGCGACCTCAAAAAAGCCAAAAGCGGTCAGCACAATACAGGCACTATTGGGCGCGGCGACGAGCACACTGCCGATGTAAAGCCCTTTGAATTTGGCGACAATCTGGAAAATATTGCCATTACAAATTCACTTCAAAACGCTTACATCAACCACGGTATTGACGAGTTTCACCTGACACAAGAGGACCTGGAAGTACACGAGACGTATTTCCAGAGTCAGATGTCGTCCGTTTTGATGATTGACATTTCACACTCGATGACGCTGTATGGGGAAGACCGCATCACACCCGCTAAAAAAGTGGGGCTTGCGTTGGCAGAGTTTATCCGCACCCGATTCCCAAAAGACACCCTGGATATCATTGTTTTTGGAGACGACGCCTGGCCCATAGAACTCAAAGACCTGCCCTACCTCACCAATGGGGAATACCACACCAATACGGTGGCTGGATTAGAATTGGCCTTAGACATATTGAAGAAACGCCGCAACCCCAACCGCCAGATATTCATGGTCACGGACGGGAAGCCCACCTGCCTTAAAATCGGGAAAAATTACTATAAAAACTCATTTGGCCTCGACCGGAAAATTATCAATCGCTGCTTGAGCCTTGCGCTTCGCTGCAAAAAAATGGGGATTCCGATCACCACCTTTATGATCGCCCGCGACCCCTACCTGATGCGTTTTGTTGAGACGTTTACGCAGACGAATAATGGCACGGCGTTTTATTCCAGCCTTTCGGGGCTGGGGTCGTTTGTGTTGGAAAATTATAAGAAAAGGAAGAAGAAGTGAATGAGATCAGTGCTTCGCCACCAACCCAATCTTCCTACCCTCCTCCAACATTCGTTGAAAAGCAGCCTCATAACTGTTATCAATCTCCCCTTCCAGTATCGCCTCACGCAAAGCAGTTTTGATAATCCCAACTTCGCGTGAAGGTTGAATCTCAAAGGTTTGCATGATAACTTCGCCTGTAATGGGTGGTTGCCAAAGGCGTAAACGGTCGGCTTGAGTTACCAAGGCCATGCGTTCTTTCAGGTATTCATACCCCTCAAGGTAACGACGCATTTTCTGCGGATTCTTGGTGGTTATGTCAGATTCGCAGAGTTTCATCAGATCCTCAATATCTGGCCCTGCATCGAACAACAGCCGGCGCACTGCCGAATCGGTCACCTGTTCTTTCGTCAGCGAAATGGGACGCAGGTGCAGCAACACCATCTTCTGCACAAATTCCATTTTTGAGTCGAGTGGCAAGCGCATCTCTCGGAAAATCTTGGGCACCATTTTCGCGCCCAACCATTCATGGCCGTGAAAGGTCCAACCACCTGCCTCTTTGTCAAATTTTTTTGTGGCGGGCTTCGCGATGTCATGCATCACGGCTGCCCAGCGAAGCCAAATGTTGTCGCTGCGACGACACAGGTTATCCAGCACTTCTAGCGTGTGGTAGAAATTGTCCTTATGACCGCGCCCGTTGCGGTCTTCTACACCCTGCAACGCGACCATTTCCGGGAAAATCAATTTAAGCAACCCACTGTCGAACAGCAACTTAAAGCCTACTGAGGGCTTGTCAGTCATCAATATTTTCTCCAATTCCCCGGTGATCCGCTCCTTGGAAATGATGTGTATGCGGCTTTTGTATTTGGCAATTCCGTTGAAAGTAGAAGGCTCAATCGCAAAATCCAGTTGGTTTGAAAACCGAATAGCACGGAGCATCCGCAGCGGATCATCCGAAAACGTCTGTCCGGGATCGAGCGGGGTTTTGATGATTTTTTGCTCGAGGTGTTCGAGGCCGTTGAAAGGATCAATGATGTGTCCAAAGTCTTCTTCGGCGAGGCTCATGGCCAATGCGTTGATGGTGAAATCGCGACGGTTTTGGTCGTCCTCCAAAGTGCCTTGCTCCACATCAGGCTTGCGACTGTCAGGGCTGTAACTTTCGCGTCTGGCACCCACGAACTCATATTCAATGCCCTCACAGCGCAACATCGCCGTGCCAAACCGGCTGTACACGGCCACTTTCGGCTTGGGCACCAGTTGCCCTGCCACAGCTTCTGCCAATCGGACCCCATCACCAACGCACACAATATCAATGTCTTTGGTGGGGCGCCCCAGCAATCGGTCGCGCACATATCCGCCCACTACATATGCCGGAACACCCAGTTCGAGGGCACATTTGCTGACAATATCTAGAACCCTGCGCTCGTCGGGGTGTATGGTGAAAAACATGGAAATTTTCTATTTTGCCACTAATTGCACTAATTTTCACTAAAATAAATCTATTCTTTCGATTCTGCAAATCTATTTAGCCACTAAATGCACGAACTTTCAACAAGGCATTCCAATTCGTGAAAATTCGTGCAATTAGTGGCTAAATCCAAATTGGAATAAACCTCCTCAATCTCTTCTAAAATTGCAAATAAAGTGGCTGGTTCCATTTCGGTCACAAGCCTTGCGCGGTAAGGCTTGATGTCAGGTAGACCCTTGAAATAAGGCGCATAATGTCTGCGCATTTCGAGCACCCCGAGCTTTGGGCCTTTCCAGGCAAGACTATCGCTCAAATGCTGCCGGGCGGCATGTACACGCTCATGGATATCGGGGGGGGCAAGCAATTCACCAGTGGCAAAAAAGTGCTTGATTTCACGAAAAATCCAGGGGTAGCCGATGCTGGCACGCCCGATCATGATCCCATCCGGGCCAAAACGGTTTTTGTAATCCAGGGCTTTTTGCGGACTGTCCACATCGCCATTTCCAAAAATGGGTATATGGATGCGTGGGTTGTTTTTAACCCGAGCAATCCATTCCCAATTGGCCTCGCCCTTGTACATCTGGGCGCGGGTGCGGGCATGGATGCTGAGTGCCTGAATGCCCACATCCTGCAGACGCTCAGCCACTTCCATGATGTTGATGGTGGAATCGTCCCAGCCAAGTCGGGTTTTGACCGTGACGGGGCGCTTAGTGGTTTTCACAACGGCTTCGGTAAGTTTCACGAGCTGAGGAATGTCCCTGAGAAGACCTGCACCAGCCATTCTGCAAGCTACTTTCGCTACCGGGCATCCAAAGTTGATGTCAATTACGTCAGGGTTCTTGGCCTCAATGATTTCCGCGGCTTGGATCATGTTTTCCAGTTGCCCACCGAAATACTGAATGCCTACCGGACGCTCATAATCGAAGATTTCTAGTTTCTGAAACGTCTGTTTTGCCTCGTGTACCAACCCGTCTGCTGAAATAAACTCGGTGTACACCATGTCCGCGCCCTGCTGCTTGCAGAGTTTTCGGAATGGCGGGTCGCTTACATCCTCCATGGGGGCGAGCAGGAGTGGGAATTCGCCAAGTTCTACGTTTCCAATTTTGACCATGGGGCAAAGGTCGGGAATTTTGTCATTAAGTCATTGGTCATTAGGTCATTGGTCATTGGTCATTGGTCATTAGGTCATTGGTCATTGGGTCATTGGTCATTGGGTCATTGGTCATTGGGTCATTAGTCATTGGTCATTGGTCATTGGTCATTGGTCATTGGTCATTAGTCATTGGGTCATTGACTTAATGACCCAATGACTAATGACCCAATGACTAATGACCCAATGACTAATGACCCAATGACCCAATGACTAATGACCTAATGACGATCCCCCCACTTGCTTTCCACAAATTCCGGGACCGTCAGTTTCTTTCTATGTTCCAAATGAAAACGCAGGCCAAGCAAGGCCGCCACTTCGGCGCCTGCCTTTTGACTTTCGATCAATTTTTCAGGGCTGTAATATTGCTGTACAAAATGTGTGTCGAAATCCGCGGTCACAAATGCCGGGTGGTCGAGCACAAACTGGCCAAAAGGCAGTGTTGTTGCCACGCCCTCCACCTCGTATGCGGCTATGGCTTCTTTCATTTTTTGAATGGCTTCGGAGCGGGTCGCGCCATGTACCACGAGTTTGGCGAGCATTGGGTCATAATAAATCGGCACCACCATGCCTTCTTCAAAACCTCCGTCCACCCGGATACCCGGGCCGCTGGGCAGACGGTATGTTTCCAATGTTCCGACCGAAGGAAGGAAATTGTTCAAGGGGTCTTCGGCGTACACCCTGAGCTCGAGGGCATGACCGTTGATCTTCAAATCTTCTTGTGCAAAGGGCAGTTTTTCGCCGCGGGCTACGCGGATCTGGAGTTCTACCAGATCCAAACCCGTGATCATTTCCGTAACCGGGTGCTCCACTTGAAGACGGGTGTTCATTTCCAGGAAATAGAAATCCCGTTCGGCATCAACGAGAAATTCCACGGTGCCTGCCCCCACGTAATCGCAGGATTTGGCGACACGAACAGCGGCCTCGCCCATGGCTCTTCGCATTTCAGGGGAAAGGATGGCCGAGGGCGCTTCTTCCACCACTTTCTGATGACGCCGCTGGATACTGCACTCACGCTCAAAGAGATACACGATGTTACCGTGTGTATCTCCCATGACTTGAACCTCCACATGGCGCGGACCGGTGACGTATTTTTCGATAAAAACAGAACCGTCGCCAAAAGCCGAAACCGCCTCGGAGATGGCGCGTTCCATCTGTTCCTGTGTGTCTTCTTCACGCTCCACGATGCGCATGCCTTTGCCGCCGCCACCTGCCGACGCCTTGATCAGAATCGGGTAACCCACGCGGCGACCGATTTCTTTTGCCATGTTCACATCCGTAATAGATTGATCAATACCCGGCACCATCGGCACATTGAATTTCTTGACTGCTTCTTTTGCGGAAAGTTTGTTGCCCATGATCTCGATGCTGTTCGGGCGCGGGCCAATGAATGTAATGCCCGCCGCTTCCACCATTCGAGCAAAATCGGCGTTTTCGCTCAAAAAACCATAGCCTGGGTGAATGCCATCCACGTCCAATCGCTTGGCGGCTTCGATGATTTTGTCGCCCCGCAAATAACTCTGGGCAGACGGCGCTGGCCCCAACAGCACAGCCTCGTCCGCGAATCGGACATGCGGCGCGTGTCGGTCGGCCTCTGAATATACAGCCACCGTAGATATGCCCATGTGCCGGGCTGTGCGCATGACGCGGAGGGCGATTTCGCCGCGGTTGGCAACGAGGATTTTTTTCATGTTTATGCTGCTTGCAATTGTATTACCTCCAATTCTGCGCCGTTTTTGAAGGATGCCTCCGCTTTTTGAAGCACCAAGCGTGTTGTCAAACTGTCTAGAAAATAGCTCGCGCAGTTGTTACAAACCTGAGCAGGCACCTTTTTCAGCAATACGATGACGCCTTCACGTTCAAGCGCGACCGTCACGATTCCGGGGTGCAATTCTCCGTTTTTGCAGATTGGGCAGATATGCATTGTTTGATACTATATTCAAATTTTGAGCAGACCATCAGCGGCAAAGATAGGAAAGGGAGGATGAAGTCTGCACAGGGAACTTTTGGAAGTGTGGCCCTTCACGGTGTCAGATTTTAACAGCCTCTTGCTGGATATGCTTTTTTACAGCAATCCAAGAAACCTTCTCGAATAAAATAGGGTCAGCATCTCCTTCAGCATCGTCGAAGTATGTGAGACTTCGGAGCGAATGGAACACGGACGCTTCACCATATTTCTCGGCATAACAATCAAACAGATATTGCAGTGGAAATTCTCGGAGTAAGTAATACAAGTCGAAAAAATCACGCTTACGGCCACGGCCTGCAATGGCAGCAAGCTTCATTAGGGCAATATCTTCCCGGTGTAGTAGTCGCAATCCATCTACCTCCAAGAGCGGATTTCTGATTGGGTAAGGATGCACAACAAAATCCACCTTCACCCCTCCGGTCATAGTGATCAGGATATGTTCGCTTGTGCTCAACATTTCGCTCTCCCATTGGATACGTAAATGCCGCATCATATCTTCGGTCGAAAAAGACTGCAGGCTGAAAAAATCGAGGTCATAGGACTCAGGGTGGCCGATCTGTAAGGACAATGAAGTACCACCCACAAGAAAGAAATCACTCAAATGAGTGTCTTTGGACAACCCTTTTAAGAGTTCCAGAGTTGCTGGACTGACGGTTCGGTATTGTAGCATCGAAACTGTTCTTTCGGCGTATTAAAAAAAGCAGCACAATAGTTCAGCACACGCTTATCCAGATAACGAAGATGGGTTGCGATGCTTTTGATTTTTTCTCGCCCATAGTAGGCTAAGACTTGATGCCAGTCATTGAGGGTGCCGTAGTGCAGCACTCTGTCCACGACGTAGGAAGCGTTCTTTTCCCAATGGATGGATTCATAGTGGGTGTCCCAGAAAATAGCGCGGGTGATCTGCATGATGATGCTAAGAAAGGTCAAAAATACGGTTTTTTTTGAAGATGTTGGTCACTTCTGCTATCATTTTCCTAGTCCTTTTCTGCTTTCAAAAAATACTCTTGAATAATCCGGTGCCGCCAGCGCCAGGAACCGCCGCCGGATTCGGTGTCGAGATCACCATCGAATTCCAGGAGGTGGCGGCGGGACATTTCGTTGAGGAAGTGGACTAGGCGGAGGGGGAGGGAGGATTGTATGAAAAGGAAAAAACGAAGCACTAAGTGCTCAAATAAAAAAAGATTTATCCATTTTAAAGCAGCCCAAAAACGTCGATAAGGGCGATCTAATACCAAAAAGGAATAAAAAGATTGATAGGATCGAACGTGTATTGAGAAGACCGCCCAAAATGAGAGAAGAAATATTAGCACCGCCAAAACACCAACAAATTTCATTTCATTCCATGCTAACAAACTACTGAAAAAAATGATAAACATCCATGGTCCCCAATGAGCCATCAACCTCACTGGGATTCCTTTCCTTAAAGCTATGTCAATAACGCTATGAAAAAGCCACCAAATTCCACCCAAAATTATTCCAAATCTAATGGTGTAATTAATTGCCCAAAGTAAAGTATCGAAAATAATAGGGACATCCTCCAATGTAGGCGCAACAGAGTTTTGAACGTAGAAATAGGAGATAAAAACCCCAACAGAAATACACACCAATACAACCCAGAAGATTAAGCTAAAAAGAAAATAAAGAGCCCCCTCAATAATATCCCAAATAAATTCGAGCCAGAAGTAATTTTTAGAAATCCATCTTTCATTTACATCCACCAACTCAAACACCTTCAACTTCTCCTCCTCCATCTTCCCAGCCAAAAATCGCAGCCACTTCTCCGACTTCTTTGCCGAATAACCCCGCTTAGCCTTGTGCGTCAATGCATACTCCACAAACTGCTTCACCAACTCCTGCTGTCGCCCTTCAACATCCGCAGCAGTAAAACTGAACTCCGACCAGTTCTTCCCAGAAGCAAAAAGCAATTGAGCCGTATTGAGGTAGAAAGGGTTTTCAAGGCTTTGTTTGAGCAGCGGATCTTTTTGAATGGCATTGAGCAGTGGCTTGGCTTCGGGCGTGAGACCCGCGTAAGCAGTGAGGCTCATTTCAATTTGTTGCGCCGTGAGTGGTGCGATTTCCACTTGGCCATACACGGCAGCGTCTTTCGCAGCGGCATATTCCTCGATGCGAGTGGTGAGGGCAAATTGATGCTCAGGTTTAATACCATACTGTCCCAAAGCTTCGAGGCAAGAATTTCGATCTTGCTCCGGCACTTCGTCTAGGCCATCGAGCAGGAGGATAAGCGGTGTTTGGGCACGGATTTTTTCGGCCAGGGCTTTGGAGGCACCGAGTTCGTTGGGGAGAATACGCTTCAACCATTCATCAAAAGTGGCGAATTCTGAACGCCAAGTGGCGAGGTTGAGCAAGACTGGGATGGGTAGCACGGCCTTTAGGCCGTCGGGAAAAGGGGCGTTTACGTCCCTGATTGTATTGCTTTCATGCTGCGCCGTAAATGGCGCACGTCCCGACGGCGTGAACGCCGTGCTACCAGTGGCCCGCTTCAACAACTCCACCGCGAGTTGAAGCAGCAATGTGGTTTTCCCAGCCCCCGGCAGCCCAATCACCAGCAAACGGCCTTTCGCTCGGTCGAATATCTCGCCGATTTCGTGTCCTACTACTTCATCTTGTAGTGTGATGAAACTCTGCGCAGTTTCATCAGAAGTGCCTTTTGTTGAAGCATTTATACGCAGATTGACGGGGAATCGTCCTGCAAGTTTGGAGTCAATGCGCTTTTGATATTTGGCCTTTAGGTTGGTAATGAGTTCGTTGTACAACGAAGGGTCGAAGGATGTAGATGGCGCAATGGCCTTTTCTTTTTTGAACCAATTTTGCCATTCACCGATGAGCAAGCCCCCTATCACTGCAATAAATAAAAGTACCCAAAGTCGGTTTTGGTAGCCTTTTTCACCAACCTCTTTTTTCAGCCAATCTGCTACATCTGGGGCAAGGATTTCGATACAAAAGTCCCCCACTACCAATGCGGCGGCCAGAAACAAAATCAGCAAGAGTTGTCGACGAGAAATGTTCATTTGATTGGGCAAACCTACAAAACCTAAGGTGGATGGCATTAAAGAAAAGTTTTTTGACAGGATGGACAGGATTTACAGGGTTTTCTATGACAAATCCTGCAAATCATGTCCATCTGCCAAAAAACTAATCCCGTCTACTACTCCTCTCCAACACCTTAATCTTCCCTCTTACCCACCAAAGCGGCAAAATCCCAAACACTCCAAAAGAGGTATCAATAAACCGCCAAAAGATTGGTATCTCCCGAATTGGCCCAAAAATGAACGCCAAAAACGGCACCAGGATACAAGCGATCATCCCCCACTCTATCACCCAGATGTTCCGCACCGGGTCGCGCCAAGGACCAATGAACGCAATGCCGATGACAATGTGCGCAAAGGCCAGCCAGTCGTAGCCATAGGCGAGTTGCGGGTATTTGGTGTAGGTGTCGTTGATGGCCGTGGTCGTTTTTTCGAGCCAAAAACGGAGGTTGTCCGGGAAGAAATGATTGTACTGCGCCAGCCAATTTAGCTCGGTCTGAATGGGGAAGGCCGTGAGTCCGCTGAGGATCAAAAGCACGACGAAGACGGCGATCCAAAAACGGATTTGCCGAAGGAGAATGTCTTGTTGAGTGATTTGCATGGAGGTACAAGTGTTAAAGTTTGAGTGTCGCAAAAATTTTTTTCAGGCCTTTTTTTGACTTCAAAAAGCAGATCGAAAAGCACGAAAAAATCTACCCATTCTGGGCTAGTTTTTCCGCCAGATGCTTCCCCAGTATATAGTTAAAGTGCAAACCTTTTTCGTGGCCAAAAACCTTTCCCTCAAATTTCCGCACCCAGCGTATGCCCCGGATAGCGTTGGTTAACAATAGTTCTTCAGCACTCCTCAAATCATCCAAAGAAGTGGGTTTTTCGCGCACCTCCCATCCCTCAGCCCGAAGGAGGCTACACAACAATTTCTGCAAAGTGCCATTTATTTGCCCATCGAAACGCGGCGGGACAAACACTATGTCGTTCTTCAACCAAATGATATTGCTTCCCGTCGCTTCGCAAACACGTCCGTGCGCATTCAACACTATGAGATCGTCCACACCCTTCGCACGGGCCTCTCTGGCTGCCGCCACATAACGCGCTCCGTTCAGTATTTTAATCCCCGAAAGGGAATCCACAGGCAGTCGCACCGTCTCACAGAGACACACTTCAAGTCCGGCCTCTAACCACTCGAAAACACCCGACTGCAACGGTTCTGTTGTGACGAGGAATTGCGGCGTATTGTCTGTGGGCAAATAAAGGCCTCCCGGCGACCGCCACACAGTCAAGCGAATCCGTGCATTGCCCGGGCTGGATTTTGTTATTTCGTTTTCAAAATAATCCTCCGTCCAGTGGGGCGGTATTTCGAAGCCCAAAACCTTCATTCCATTTGCAAAACGCTCCCAGTGCATCGGCCAAAAGGGTACTTGCCCCTCGAAAGCCCGTACTGTTTCAAAAAGCCCGTCGCCGTAAGACATCGCCCTTTGCAGCAGGGCGAACGTTTCTGGGAGAACGGGAAGCAATTGACCGTTGAGGTTGAACATGTTCTTTGAAAATTCTGGCAAATATCCCAATATCCCAGCCGTAAGGCAGGAAATATCCCAATTTTCCACCATCATCCGATTTCATCATCATCTTTTTCAACCTTTTTTTAATTATGCACACTAATCGTTTAATCACCCTCCCCTACCGCCCGTTGGCCGTTTTGTTTTACCTTTTTTTAATCCTCTTTTTGCCCAAAAACCTACAGGCTCAAAATACCACCAAGCCTGTGGCAGAATGGCTCGAAGCGCACCGATCTTTTGTCGATTTCAGACAGGTAGCCTTGTTCCAAAGTGCAAATGAGCGCAACGACTTACAAAATACCGTCGAAAACGCCAGCCTCCTAAAGCTCGACCAAGGGGCTGTCGATGAACTGCTTCAGGTCGCACCGCATGCCCTTCGCTTTGCAATCCCAACTGCCGAAGGCACTATTGAACTCGAACTCGCCCAAGTGGAAATACTTGCCCCCAACTTCTTCGTGAGCACTAACACCCAGGGTAATGTGCCCTACCAAAAGGCAGTGCATTATCGCGGCATCGTACTCGGGGACGTCCACTCTATCGCCTCCCTCAGCGTCAGCAGCAGCGGCGTGATGGCGATGGTGGCCGACGAAACCGGCACCTACGAACTCGGCCAGATGGAGGATGGCTCTGGTGACTATGTTTATTACAAAACCCAGAATATCAAAGCTTTGTCGCCCAATACCTGCTTCTCTGACGAGGATTCGCTCATGGGCGACGACGGCAGTCAGCAAGGCTCTGATGACCGTGGAATTGGCTGCAAAACTGTACAAGTTTACTTCGAATGCGATTACAAACTTTACACAGACAAAGGCTCCAGCACCACAAATGTGAGCAACTATGTGACGGGGCTTTTCAATCAAATTGCCACGCTCTACGCCAACGAAAACGTCGGCATTGTCATTTCCCAGATTTATGTCTGGACGTCTTCTGACCCCTATGTTGGCTACAACAGCACCAGTGCCGTGCTAAATGCTTTCCGCCAAACACGGGGCACTACGTTCAACGGCAATCTCGCCCACCTGCTCAGCACCCGTAACCTTGGTGGCGGCATCGCTTATGTGGACGTGATTTGTGTCAAACAATACGCTTATGGGGTGAGCGCTATTACTTCTACTTACCAAAATGTACCGACCTACTCTTGGTCGGTTGAAGTGGTAACGCACGAACTGGGGCACAACCTCGGCTCTTGGCACACACACTCTTGCAACTGGCCCACCGGCGCGCTCGACAATTGCGTAAATCCAGAAGGCTCATGCTCCCCTGGTCCACCCCCAGTCAATGGCGGGACCATCATGAGTTACTGCCATTTGACAGGCTATGGCATCAATTTTAACAAAGGTTTCGGCCCTACCCCCGGGGCACGGATACGCGACAAAGTCTTGAATGCCAGTTGCGTACCACAGTCTGGAACAGTTCCCACGGGCTTGGCTTCTTCAAATATTACCGGCACTTCGGCCACTTTGACCTGGATTCCTGTCGCTGGCGCAACGAGCTACACGGTGCAATACAAACTCAGCACTTCAAGTTCTTGGATAACGGCGGGCACAAGCCCCTCCGCTACCTACAACCTGAGCGGTTTGACCACCAACAAAACCTACAATTGGCAGGTGAAAACAGATTGCTCCAATTATTCGACTGTTGCAGACTTTACTACAGGCACCGGAGGCGGTGGTGGCGGCACTTGCAACGCCCCTGCCGGACTGAGCGCAGTCAGCATCACCCCCACTTCTGCTACCTTGATCTGGAACGCTGTGGCAGGCGCTACTAGCTACACTGTGCAGTACAAAACCAGCAGCTCCAGCATTTGGCTAACAGCGGGGACAAGTTCCTCTGCCACCTATAACCTGATCAATTTGACCGCCTCCACCAACTACAACTGGCAGGTGAAAGCCAACTGTTCAGTCTGGTCAGCAATAGGCAGTTTCAGCACGCCCAATTCAGGTGGCGGAGGATCTTGCGAGCCCCCAGCCAGTTTGAACAACAATACGATTGGCAGCACTTACGCCGCCATTTCTTGGAGTGCAGTGACTGGAGCGGCAAACTACACTCTACAAATTAAGTTGGCCGACGGGAACAACTGGTTCACACTTGGCTCAGTGAATGTCACAAGCGTAGTAATCAGCGGATTGCAGCCGAGTACTTCTTACCACTGGCGCGTGAAGGCCAGTTGCTCTGTATATTCCAGTTCGAAATTATTGACCACAGCAGCCGGTCTGAGCGATGAGGGGGAGGGTAACATTAGCCAGCCAACGCTAACAGAAAACAATAAAATCGGTGTATTGGAAATATTTCCAAACCCTGTGAGCGAAGCGTTAAACCTGCGTTATATGGGCGAGATATTCCAAAACCATCAAATTGTAGTGACCGACGCCATGGGGCGCGTTATGTCAAATCAATCTTTCCAAACTACATTGGATGTGGCTGCGTATGCACCAGGGGTTTATTTTGTGAACCTGCTGGAAGAGGGGCGACGCATTGCCACACAGCGGTTTGTGAAAATGTAGGGGGAAATAAATTTCGCCTTTATGATAAAAACCGTAGCGAAATAAATTTCGCTTTACAGGAGAGTCAAGCACCCACTATGAGAAACTATTCTTGTCAAAAACACCTCCAGTGAACACTTTTTGTCCCGAATAAATCGGGATTTTATCTCTACGCCTGATTTTTGACCATAATCTCCCTGCCGTTTTACCAAAGTGCCGGCCTCTAATGAGGGATCGGCGCTTTGTTTTTAGAAGATCTCTAGCAGTCTAAGTCAGGATGCTACTTTAAGCAGCCCCCTAACTTTCCTAAGCCCTCCAGCGAATCGCAGAAGGGCTTTTTTTGTGTACCTTCCCCAACATCTGCCTATTTTGCGCCCCAATCATCTTTTGACATGAGCTTTACCACTTTCCTCCAAAGGGCTTGGTTGCCCCAACTTGCACTCGCTGTTATTTCGCTTGTGGTGTATGCAGCGTCTATATCCAACGGCTTTGTTTATTTCGACGACGACAAGGCTATCCTATACAACAAGGCCTTGCAAAACCCATCTCTAGGGAAGTTTTTCAGCGGGCAAAATCTTGGGATGTATGCTCCTTTCACATGGATCGCATATTGGATCGGGCACAGCATTTCGGGCAAGGAGGCTTGGGGATATCACTTGCTCGGTTTACTGCTCCATGCGCTCAATTCGGCAATGGTCTTTAGCTTTCTTAAGCGACTTACAGGTAGGGAGTGGGCAGCATTTTTTGCAGCACTTTTGTTTGCCATACACCCAGTACAGGTGGAAGCGGTGAGTTGGGCCGCAGCGCTCAGCACGGTCTTATTTTCCACGTTTTATCTGGGAAGTTTGCTGGCATATTTGGAATGGCGAGGGTCAAATAAAGTCATTTGGATCGTTCTTTCATTGTTGGCTTTTCTGGCGGCATGTTTGTCTAAATCTGCGGCAGTGACCTTGCCTCTTGTACTGCTGGCGGTAGATTATTATTTGGAAATGAGTACCCGTCCTGCGGCTTCAAGCCGCAGGACGGGTATCCTTTTAAGCAAAATCCCATTTCTTGCAATAGCGCTCATTTTTGGCCTGTATACCTTCGCCACAAGGGAGCGAGAAGGTCACAATATCGAAGCATCTTCTGCCATTTTTTCCTTAGCAGACCGCTTTTTCATGGCCTGTCAGTCACTCCTTTTTTACCCGGTCAAACTCCTTTTTCCGCTCGGATTTTCGATTTCCTACCCTTTTGTAAAAATGGAAGGTATATGGAGTTTGGATTATTACGCCGCACCAATCGTGCTCCTGGCGCTGGGTGTTTTGGTTTGGAAAAAAGCTCGTGCCAACCCTGATATACTACTTGGCCTAGCGCTTTATCTGCTTCCGCTAACCGTGATGCTACCCTTCCGAACTGTAGGGAGTTTTGAATTGCGGTCAGACCGTTACGCATACCTTTCTTCTATTGGTATATTTTTCCTCTTGGGCATTCTTTTGGATAAAATAAAGCCAAAGGCTCGAAACATAGTATTGATCGCTTTAGCTGTGATCTTAGGCTTTTTAGCATTCCGCCAAACTACGGTTTGGTCAGATGGGGTTAAGTTGTTTGAAAACTGTACGAAAAAAACTCCCGAATCATCTCTCTGCCAGTGCAATCTTGCCTACAACCAACTCATTTCCAATGATTTCCAAGGGGCTGTTGCGCATTATTCGGAAGCCTTGAAATACGACCCCAGCACGGTGGAAGCGTACAACGGCCGGGGGCAAGCGTATTTTCAATTGCGGAAATACGCTGATGCCTTGGTAGATTTTACAAAAGCCATCGAGGCGGGAATCGTGACCCCCAAGTTGTTTTTGAACAAAGGAAAATGTCTCGTTATCCTCAACCGAGCGTCGGAGGCACTGCCAGATTTGAACCGCAGCATCGAGTTGGAGGCAAAATCGCCCGAAGCCTTTTACTTCCGTGGTGTAGCGCATGAAAAAGGAGGAAATATTCCGAAAGCAGTTGCAGATTACGGCCAAGCCATTCAACTGAACCCGAATTATGTAGAAGCACTGGTGAACCGTGGACTTTTGCGCACGAAAGCCGAACAATTCAGGGAGGCTGTGAGCGACTATACTGCTGCATTTTCTATGGCATCAGCACAGATGCAGCCAATGATTTTGAATAATCGCGCCTTTGCCCAACTCAAATCTGGTCAACTTGCCAAAGCACTTGAAGATGCCGATAAAGCCCTGACAATCAACCCGAATTACCACTTTGCCTACAATACCCGCGCTGCCATTTATCAGCAAATGGGACAAACTGCCAAGGCGCAGGCGGATTTGGCAAAGGCGCAACAGTTGCAGGGAAAATAGTGGTTCACGAAAAAACCCTCGCCCCGACAAAGTCAGAACGAGGGTTCAATCGGCAAAATATTTTCCCTCAACGCTGGAGCATAAAGCGCATCACGTCTTTTTCGCCTTTTTCGTTTAACAACTCAAGGAAATAAACGCCCGCAGTCAGACTACGCGGCATTTCCAAGCGAAGCATATCTTCCTCAACAATCAATTTCTGGATGTACACAACTTGACCCTGTGTATTGGTCACCTGCAACTGCAATTTTTGCCCTTTCCAATCAGCAAGGTCAGCGTACAGCACACCCGTTGTTGGGTTAGGAAACAGAAGCAGGGCGTTTTGATTCTCAAGTGATTCGGCAGCCCGCTCTATTGAATTTCCGTTGCTTGGCGCATTGATTACCTTGCAGTTAAACGTGTTGAGGTACGCCTCGTAGAATACCTGACCGGCCACGCGTGAAGTGATGTTGATATAAGCAACATCCGCCTGTGCTGGAAGGGTGTATTCAAATACCTCTGATTGACCATTGGCAATGCTATCTGCCATGGACTTGAACTGAATAGAATAAATGGGCGAATAATTGGGGCTACGGACCAAATAAGTTCGCCCTTGATCTGAGGTATAATACGAATTGTTTGCTGGTGCGGTGGTTGTCAGCCCATCCGGAATTTGTATCGCGGTATAAACCAACTTTTCGGAACATTTGTTCGTGACGCGAATTCGGTAGGTGTAGTTTCGTGCTGGATCTGACTTAATGCTCAGCAGTTCGTATTTCATGCATCCGCTCGTTTTTACATCACAAGGGGCTTCTTCTTGGATATTCACGACAAAACAGCATGGTTTTTCCTGCCCGCAGTTGTCTTTAGCGGTGTAACAAACTTGTGTAGCGCCCATTGTGAACTGGCTTCCGGAGGGCAGACCATTCGTCCTGCCTAACTGAAGGCCCGGGCAAATACAATCGCTGGCAGCCGAAGGCTCCGCATAAATTACAGGCATCGAGCTAGCCCCGGATACTGCAAGAATCGTAACGTCATTCGGACAGTTGAGGGCGATATTTGAAGGTGCAGGCGTGAGGTGCTGCAAAGAGTATGTTACGACAGTATCGCAACCGCCCGCCGTGGAGGATGCAAGGTTCGCGATTACAGTACCAGGCTGTGTGTACGTCTGGCCCGCTATTGTAACCGATTCGCCAGGGCAAAAACTGAGCACTTCGGCGCGGGCGGGCTGTGCCTTAAGTTCCAAGGTGTAGGTTACAAGTGTGTCGCATCCGCCAGTGGTGGAGGCAAGATTCGCAATCACCATGCCCGGTTGGGTGTATATCTGCCCGGCAATGGTCACGGATTCGCCAGGGCAGAGCCCGATTGTTTCGCTGCGGGTGATCTTTGGGTTAAATTCCAGGATATACGTCGCGATTGTGTCGCATCCGCCAGTGGTGGAGGCAAGATTCGCAATCACCATGCCCGGTTGGGTGTATATCTGCCCGGCAATGGTCACGGATTCGCCAAGGCAGAGCCCGATTGTTTCGCTGCGGGTGATCTTTGGGTTAAATTCCAGGATATACGTCGCGATTGTGTCGCAGCCACCTGTGTTGGAGGCGAGGTTAGCAATTACCGTTCCAGACTGATTGTAGGCCTGCCCGGCAATGGTTACCGATTCACCGGAACAGAGACTCAGCATTTCGGCGTAAGTAGGTTGTGTACGAAGTTCCAAAGTATAGGTCACCACGGTATCGCAACCGTAAGTTGTGGAAGCAACATTCGATACTACAGTGCCTGATTGATTGTAGGTCTGACCTGCAATAGTCACCGATTCACCTGGGCAGAAACTAATTGTTTCTGAACGGCTTAGGTTAGGAATTATCTCCAAAGTGTAAGTTACGATGGTATCACAACCGCTATTGGTCGAGGCAATGGTAGCCAACACTGTGCCTGGCTGATTGTAGGTCTGCCCTGCAATCGTTATGGATTCGCCTGAGCAAAAGCCGAGGGTTTCCGCACGAGTAGGTTGCGGACGAAGCTCCAAGGTGTAGGTCATGATAGTATCGCAGCCAATATTATTAGCAGGGATGGTGGATATGACTGTTCCTGACTGCGTGTATGTATTTCCGTCAATGATGACCGATTCGCCAGGGCAAAAATCTATGGTAGCCGCCTGGGTTGGATGTGGGCGCTCAATAAGTGTATATGTAACTAAGGTGTCGCAACCACCTGAAATAGAAGGGATGCTCGCCTGCACAGTTCCAGGTTGGGAGTAGACCTGTCCAGCAATCATAACCGATTCACCAGGGCAGAAAACTATTGTTTGCTCTGCAGTAGGTTGCGCCCAGGATTTTAATACGATTGAATAAAGCGTATCGCAGGCTTCTGTTGTAGAAGCTACTGTATCGAGCAACGTGTATGGAGCAGAATATTGAATTCCCTCAAAAGTATAGGTCTCGCCAGCGCAAAGGCCTATGACCTGGATACCAGTATTAAAGGGATTAAGGGTTAGATAGTAATTAAAAATAGTGTCGCACCCGTTTATATTATTAACCGTGTCCGCTACCATTTTAGGGGCATGGTAGTTAATGCCGCCGATGTTGAATGATTTATTTGGGCAAAGTGGGATGGTTTTTGCGATAGTTGGCGCGGCGTTTGGACTAAACACTTGGGGCAGCAGATTGAGTGGAAGCGTAGCGGTAGTGAGTGCAGCAGCCTGCATCCAAGCCCCTGCGGTGGTCTCCAGTGCAATATTGGCTGCCGAAAAATTAGCGGATTGAATGTTTGCATCCTTGGAGCAACTTCCTTCAATCCTTCCATTAGCATCTGTTTTTACGAGCAAAATGTCGCTGTTCCCGTTCGCGCTGTTGCTACGTGTGTCTCCAATGGCGATAAAGCCTCCATCTGCTGTCTGCACTGCTTTCATCAAGCGGTCAGAAGCAGTGCCACCATAGTTGTAAGCCCAAAGGAGGGTACCATTCGCGTCAATTTTAGCGAGCAAAGCATCCGCCTGAGCCGTATTCTCTTGGTTGTACGGGACAAGCAAGAAGCCCCCGTCGTTCACTTTCTCTATGCGGCCACGAATGTTGTCATTGGGACGGTAGTACACTTTTGACCACAGAACTTGGCCGGAATTTCGGTTGATTTTTTGAACCCAAACTTCCACATCCGTGCCTGTCGGAGCAGACCAAGTGTGATCGGCAAGCAGGAGATTGCCATCTTGAGTTGGTTGCGCATAAGAAAGCGCTTCATTCCCGCTTCCAGCGTAACCTTTAGTGCTCAATATATTGCCTGTGGCAAGGTCTAGACGCACAAAGGCTGCCTCTCCATCCGCGCCACCACTAGCATAAACCACGTTTCCGTCAATATAATTGGAAAGTAGCACATTTCCAACACTGGTGCTGTAAGTCTGGCTCCAAATTGTGTTGCCGTTTTGATCCAAGCGGAGAAATACCGAGCTGGGAGCCATGTCAGAACTAAATACCGTATGTCCAGAAACAATGAATCCCCCACTAGCAATAGGAATCACGCTTCGAGCGACCTCATTATGGTCAGCATCACCAATGGTTTTACTCCAGACCACCGTGCCAACTGCATCTACTTTTACAAGGAAAACGTCCGCATTGCCTGCGCCAAAACTGCGCGTTTCTCCAGCGGCTAAAAATCCGCCGTCAGGAGTAGCGGCGACACTATGGAACATATCAGCTTGTCCAGCCCCGAAGCGCTTCTGCCAAACTGTATTGCCGGAAGCGTCAAGTCGAACCAGGAGGGCATCCTGATTGCCATTTGTGTTGGTGACATGACCTGCCACCACAAAACCATTGTTGGTTTCAATTACCCATGTACCTGCCTCGTTGCCGGGGCCACCAAATGTTTTCTGAAAAGTGGTTTGACTAAAAACCAAGAGTGTGTGTAGGCATAAAGCCCACACAAGCAGTTTTCTCGTACGCCTTGCTGCCATGAGTAGAAAGATCGGATTGGTGAACTACTATTGCTACTCCTCAGCTGTTGTGCCCTTCTTGAGTTTCAAAAAATTCCCGTTTGCATTCAAACGAAAAAAGAAGATCCTCACACACGCATAAGAAGTTGCCTTCTGCAATTGTATCCCCCAAATGTACTATCTCATCTTACTTGTCAATAGCAAATGCGCTGAATTGTCTTCAATGCGTAAATTTTTTCGACTAAAGTACCCATTTAGTGGTAAGAATGGGTGAGGACGATCAAATGCTCAGTCCAAATACCGTTTTGTTAGCCCTTCATATTGCCCGATCCGCCTATCACGGAAGAAAGGCCAAATGCGTCGCACCGCTTCTGTGCGACTTTTGTCTAGCTCAAACACAGTGTTTTCTTCCTTATCGGGACTGCCCTGAAACAGGATTTCTCCCTGCGGCCCAACCAAAAAACTTTGTCCCCAAAACTGTATTCCACCTGTTGCACCAGTCCAATCTGGCTCATGCCCTACCCTATTCACAGCAATGACCGGCAAGCCATTTGCAACTGCATGGCCGCGCTGAATCGTAGACCAAGCACCGTGCTGGCGGCTTTTTTCTTCCAGATCGTCTGTGCTTTCCCATCCAATAGCCGTGGGATAAATGAGCACCTCTGCGCCCGCCAATGCCATGAGCCTAGCGGCTTCGGGGTACCATTGATCCCAGCAGACCAATACGCCGAGTTTGCCCACCGAGGTCTGTATAGGGTGAAAACCTAAGTCGCCGGGTGTAAAATAGAATTTTTCATAGTAAGCAGGGTCGTCAGGAATGTGCATTTTGCGATACTTTCCGGCAATACTGCCATCTTTTTCAAACACGACCGCTGTGTTGTGGTACAGGCCGGGTGCGCGTTTTTCAAAAAGGGAAGTAACCAGTACCACACCATGTTTTTTTGCAGCAGCACCAAACACCTCAGTGTCTGGCCCTGGAATTGGCTCCGCTAGATCAAACATCCCCACTTCCTCGGCCTGACAGAAATAAATGCCGCAATGCAGTTCTTGCAACACTACGAGCGCTGCACCGCGGGCCGCACAATCTGCAATGCCCGCCAGGGACTTCTTAATATTGGCTTCCTTGTCTGTGGAGCAAGAATGCTGTACGATACCTACTTTCATTTGTTATAAAGTGATGGAGTGATGGAGTGATGCAGGATATTGCATGGTAACACAATGCAGGGAGCCGTGTTGCAAGATAAGTGGTCGGCAGTTAATGCCAATGATCTCTCGGTCAGGAAAAATGGTTTTAAAAATATTCAGCGCATCCTCATCTTGCGAAACCTGGTAAGTAGGCACTAACACAGCACTATTGATAATCAAGAAATTGGCGTAAGTAGCGGGCAGACGGTTTCCTGATCCGTCATAACACGGCTCAGGAAATGGCAATGGCACTAATTGATAAGGTTTCCCTTCAAGGGTTTTGAATTGGCGTAGTTCAGCCTCCATATTTTGAAGTGATTCAAAATGTTCGTCCTCAGGATCGGCGCATTTGATGTAGGCAATGGTTTCGGACGAACAAAAACGGGCGAGGGTGTCGATGTGCGAATCCGTGTCGTCGCCAGCCAGATACCCGTTCTCCAGCCAAAGCACACGCTTCAAACCAAAGGAGTTTTTTAAGTGTGTTTCGATTTGTTCTTTACTCAGGTGCGGATTCCGATTGGGGGAAAGCATACACGCGGAGGTCGTGAGCAAGGTTCCCTGTCCGTCACTTTCAAGTGCCCCAGCTTCTAGCACAATCCCCCCGTGTTGTATTTCACATTGAAACACACCCTTATTATATAGGTGGCGAGTGATTAGGTTGTCCTTATCTGCCGGGAATTTTAAACCCCAGCCGTTGAAGACAAAATCGAGCAAAATCGGCTTCCCGTTTTCTTCGATGGTAATGCCGCCGTGGTCGCGCGCCCAAGTGTCATTGGTAGGTGCTTCGACCAATTTTAGATTTGCGTTATTGTCCCCTCCCAACAATTCACGAGTTTTCGAAATATCGTTACAAACAATCAGAACCTGTTGAAAACGACTGATGGTTTTGGCAATTTGTATGAAGCAGGGCAATACATCGTCAAGCACATCGGCCCAATCGGTATTTTTGTGTGGGAAGCTGAGTTGCACGGCACTTTGAGGTTCCCACTCAGCGGGCAGGCGGCGTACGGGCGTAATCACAGTCATTTTCGATCAAATTGGGCACAAAAGTAGGGAAAGTTACGAGGCTACATTGTCCACGGTCAGGGATAGAAATAATGACGATGGTAAGCATACTTTCTGCCTTGTGATACAATGGCTGTCAGTGGGTTTGAGATTTTTTGTCACCGCTAAAAAATCCTTTTACCTTGGGGCCGTCTTACACCCTATTCTTGTATGAACAGCAAACTTGTACTCTGGTCTATCACCGTCGGCCTCGGCGGCTTACTTTTTGGTTTAGACACGGCGGTCGTTTCCGGCGCGGAACAAGCCATCCAAAAACTCTGGCAACTTGATGATACCCTTCATGGATTTGTGGTATCAATTGCCTTGATCGGCACGGTTTTCGGCGCGGCATTTGGCGGAATCCCGGCAGATAAGTATGGCCGAAAAAAGACCCTTCTTTGGATAGGCGTTTTATTCTTTGTCTCCTCTATTGGCGCGGCCATAGCGCAAGAGGTTTACACTTTCATGATCTTTCGGTTTATTGGCGGGTTGGCGATTGGAGCCTCGTCAGTGGTAGCCCCTGTGTATATTTCCGAAATCGCGCCGCCAAAATACCGCGGGCGGATGGTCATTTCATTTCAAGTAAACCTCGTAGTTGGCATCCTTCTAGCGTATGTATCCAACTATCTTTTCCTGGGTGTAGGGGGAGAAAATGATTGGCGGTGGATGCTTGGAGTCGTTGCGTTCCCATCGCTGATATTTTCTGCTATGGTCATCTTTACCCCTGAAACCCCGCGCTGGCTGCTCTTGTTCAAACGCGACGAAGTGGCAGCCCGTCAAGTGCTGGCAATCACCGAACCCGATGTAGACCGAGCAGTGGAAGAAATCATGGAATCGGCAAAAGCCGAACCGGGCGGTTCAAAAGAGACATTCTTCTCAAAGAAATACAGCTTGCCGATCTTGTTGGCCTTTTTATTCGCTTTTTTCAACCAACTTTCTGGCATCAACACCGTCATTTACTACGCCCCGCGCATTTTTAAAATAACTGGCTTGGGCGAAGAAAGTGCATTCCTTTCCACGGCGGGGGTTGGACTTGTCAACCTGCTTTTCACCATTTTGGGCTGGTATTTGATTGACCGCTTTGGGCGGCGTACATTAATGTACATCGGTTCGGTGGGCTACATCGTGTCGCTGGCGCTCATTGCCTCGGCGTTTTATACAGAGTCATACGCCAACGTGCCGATTTATATTTTTGCTTTTATCGCCAGCCATGCCATTGGCCAAGGTGCGGTGATATGGGTTTTCATCTCAGAGATTTTTCCCAATTCCGTTCGGGCATCCGGCATGGCTTGGGGTAGTTTGACGCACTGGGTTTTTGCAGCCTTGATTGCTGGAGTTTTTCCGAAGTTGATAACCGATTTTGGCGGAGGCCCTATTTTCGCATTCTTCAGCATTGTGATGGTTTTCCAGTTGATCTATGTTTGGCGAATGATGCCCGAAACAAAAGGCGTTTCATTGGAGGATTTACAAAAAAGGTTGACGAAATGACGATTTACCATCAGCCTTGAAATCGCGCTGGGTCAAATTTTAAAACACGAAGGAACTAAGTGCCCCCTTAGTTCCTTCGTGTTTTAAAATTGAATTAGGTGTTCCATACCTTCGCGCCGTGTTTGACCTTGACATAGCCAAAATACTGGAAGAACTGACCAAAAGCCCCCTCATCAGGAATGAAGTTGGGCAGTTTGAAACTGTATCGCCCTTGCTATTTAGCAGTGGGCTTTTTTTGTTTCTGTTCCTCGGTATGTATGTGGTGTATCAGGCACTTTTAAGGCACAATCGCCTACGCATCGCATGGGTCACGCTTTTTTCACTGTTTTTTTATTTCAAGTGCGCAGGTATTTTTTGGCTGCTTCACGTGCTCGTCGTGGTAGTGGACTTCAACCTCGCACGCTGGATGTATCATTCAAAAACCCGAAATGGAAAAATTATCCTGCTCATTGTCAGCCTTGTAGTCAATCTGGGAATGCTGGTGTATTTCAAATACAACCTCTATTCCGAGCTGTTTTGTGAAATACTCGACAAGCCTTTCGACCCGCGATACCTGTTCCTCCCGGCGGGCATTTCGTTCTTTACTTTCCAGTCGCTGAGCTACACTATTGACGTGTACAGGGGCCAATTGAAAGCACAAGACAGCATGCTCGATTATGCCTTCTATGTTACCTTTTTTCCGCAGATGGTGGCAGGGCCGATTGTCCGAGCCGCTGATTTTTTGCCCCAAATCAGGGTTCCTGTGTTCGTTTCTCGCGAAGATTTTGGGCGCGGTTTTTTCCTGATTTGCACTGGTTTTTTCAAAAAAGCGATCATTTCGGACTATATCAGTGTTAATTTTGTAGACCGCGTATTTGAATCACCCTTGCAGTACACGGGGCTTGAAAATCTATTTGGAGTGTATGGCTATGCAATGCAGATTTACTGCGATTTTTCAGGGTATTCGGAAATGGCCATTGGTCTTGCCCTGCTGATGGGCTTTAAATTCCTGGACAATTTCAACTCGCCATACCAGTCTCTCAGTATTACGGAGTTTTGGCGCCGATGGCATATTTCACTTTCAACCTGGCTACGAGACTACCTATACATCCCCTTAGGCGGTAACCGGGACAGCAGTGTAGGCACTTGGATAGTGACAGGCGGTTTTCTCGCCCTCACGCTGGGAATTTCACTTTTTTGGGCCTTTGAGGGAGCATGGTGGTGGCTCGCACTTTGGGCATTGGTGACAGGTATTGTGGCTATACCCGCTTTGTGGCGCGGTGACACGCAGGCTTTGTCCACCAATTTTAATCTTTTCGCCACGATGTTGCTGGGTGGACTGTGGCATGGCGCGGCCTCTCGTTTCATCATCTGGGGGGCACTTCATGGCCTTGCCTTGTCGGTAGAAAAATGGATGAAAAGCAATGTCCCAAACTCATCTGGGCCTTTTCGCCGATTCTTTGGTGGCATTCTGACCTTCCACTTTGTCTGTTTTTGCTGGATATTTTTCCGCGCGGATGGAATGGAAAAAGTGGGGCAAATGTTGCATCAGATTGCCTACGAATTTAGGCCAGAGTTCTTTATTGATTTTCTTGCGGGATATGGAGCTGTGTTGTTTTGGATGCTGATAGGGTTTGGCTTGCATTTTATGCCCAAATCCACGGAGTTGGCCGCCCAACGTTTTGCCATCGCTCTCCCACTTTTAGGCAAAGCTTTGCTGCTTACGGCCCTTATTGCGCTGGTGATGCAGGTAAAGTCGGCGGAGGTACAGGCGTTTATTTATTTTCAATTTTGAATGCTGCATACTTTTCTTCAATCCATTCCCAATCCACAACCGTCTCACTATCAATCCGTTGCCTAATTTTAGCCAGTCCGGGCTTTAGGTCCGCCCGACGATCTTGACTGCGCAGCAGCTTAAGTTTAAATAAATCTTTGGCCAAGGGGAAAAAACGCAGCCGTTCGGCCCGCCGGTGAGATGGCAAGGAATCGTCGCGACGAAGACGAGTAGCGGTTGCGTGCAACATGTGTTCCGCATAGTCGTCGTCAAGATCGTCGAGTTCATAGCGGATACGGGTGTCGAGCGTGGCCGCTATGGCGTACAAATAAATGTCGTCCAAAGCACCGTAAGTCAGGTAGTGAGGCAGCGTTTTGACAGCGGACGTAACATCTTTTTTGGCAAAAAGTATCGCCGCACGGGCAATGTCGAGCAGGAGTGATTTTTGTTCGTTGTCGTTCAATCCGCTGATCCTGTTTTGGTGATTTTGAAAAAAATCCTCTGCCCAATCCGTCTTCTTCAATTTCAAGGCAGTGAACAGGATGTTTTGAAAATGGGTGCTGGGAAGGTTTTCTCCCGATTTAAGTTGTTGTAACTGATGCAGTTGCAAAGAAAATATCTTTTCCAAAAAACGCAGGTCTTTTGTTTCGCGATACCGGGCAGGCCAAAAGCCTCGTACCATCACACGCATGGCCTGTACCCGTTGCGCAGGCAAAACTCGCAGGTTTTCTGCCAACAATGCTTCAAAATCTTCCGACAAATGTTCCGCCTCAACAGGATCGCTTTGCGTCAGAAAATCAAGTAATGTGCAGTAAAGTGCCACAGCAGGTTGCTGCAAAAAGCCATTGGCCCGAAGTGTCCGGGCAATTTGCACCGTAGTATCGCGATTCACAAGAAATCGGGTATGCTCCGGCGAACCGTCTTCGAACAGTCGCCACATGCGCTGATAATGTACCAGACGGCACATCTGGTCGAGTTTGCTCATCAAGTAGAAGGTGTCTAGTTGCTCTGTGGCAGCCAGCAGGTTTTTGTCTCCCCCACGCTCACTATTGTGTTCTTCAAAGAAGGCTTTTTCTTGTTCCACCTTAAATCGGAACTGATGATAATCAGCGAACTCATGCTCATCGAAATCGCTGAAATCCAAGCAGTTGTCCAATTCCTTCCTTGCCTGGTTGTTCAGGTTTTCAAAAAAGTTTTCGGCTTTTCGGCTTTTACGCCCTTGCTCTTCAACTTGAACGGATGGAGTTGGTGGAAGATTGGACTGCTGTAAACGCTCGCTATAAAACCTCATGAGCGAGAGTTTTTGCTGAACTTCATGGAGCAGTGCAGAACCATTTGGTTCCTCAGCGTCGCGAAGCACGGCATACCGGAAGGTGACAAAATTCCGCACGATGGTCATTAATTGAGCCATAGTACGCTGCAAGGCACCTACTGGATTGGCGGCTTTTGGAAAAAAACGCTTGCCCGCGACGTCCCGGTGGAGCTCTGGGCCTTCAAATTTAGGATAATATTTTTTTAAAAATTCAAATAACGCCAAGGTGTCATCAGGCCTGGTATCGTTGAAAATCGGCGATGCCACAAAAAGATGCAGCGCTTCAAGTTCTTCTTGAGAGAGCAGTTGGAGGGTGCGAAGGAGTGGGCTGGCGTACATCGAAGGCCGATTGAAATCATAAAAGCGTTGGAAATCAACACCTTGTGCTCACTTGAATCAAATAGGGTCACACAAAAATCTCAAAAAATTTCCAGTATTGGAAGTGATGTCAATTTCTGTGTTTGGCCTCTGCCCCATATCGCCCTCACCTTTGACCTATCAAAAGCAAACAAGGAAAGCCGAAACGTTTTTGAGAAAACTGTCAGCATTGAGAGACCGGGAAAGACCACATGAAAACGGCCTGGCAAAGTTTGCCCAAACAACCCCGAGCAGCGTTCCGCCCCCCAGAAAACCGAGCAGGAAAAAGGTGAAATCAAAGGAGCGCTGCCGGGGGCCAGGTTTTAAACAAACACCATGAACCTCAACGATTTTTTAACCCGCTTCAAAACACGGCCCATGGAACCGCTCCTGATCGAAGTCAGTTGCAACCTCAGCCAGAACGACCCAAAATGGGAGGAGATTTCAAGCCTTTCACTGCAAGTCGGCTACCGAGGACTAAACGGAAAAACTATATGGAAACACATCGGTTGGTTGCGCGAACAACTTTTGCCTGCAGGACGAACCTTCGCTCATGCACTTTGGAAACCTGCAATGACCGATCATGTATTGGTGTTTGACTTTTTGCCAGTACAGCACCCTGGAAGCCCAGAAACAGAACAAACCTACAGACTGCGAAAACGAATAATTAGCCCTGATGGACAAAGCCGAACTGCTCGAACAGGACTTTTGAAAGGTGATTACGCTGACGAGCATTTTACACTTCACCCTGTGTACCCTACTAATTGAAAGACCACATAAACAAACACTATGCCCCCAACCCTTAAAGCCACCCTAACCAAGTGAGCGCGATCTCCGAAAAGCCATTTGAAAACAGATGAACTTCAAAAAGCCAGATGAAACAATTCCATCCAGGAAACCCAAGAAAAGGCGACCATGAGAGCGGCCCTTAATTCATCCATTCACACTCATTTTGCCCTAACCCTATCAAACCAGGCCCCAAATTACTTTTTTTGAAAGCCTGCATTACGAGGCCATCCTTCAACTGACTAACTGCCGTAGTAATTACGGCCCCTGTGTAACGGATTAGAATCGAAGAAAACAACATTTGGCGTGTTCTCTCCCCCAGAGAGAACGCGCCTTTTTTGTATCAGCGACTTTTTCCGTTGGTTACAAACGTCTGGCGACTTAAGCAGCTGGTACAAAAAAGTGCCGCCCCCACATCAGGGAGCGGCACTTGTCTCATGGTTGCACTTCATTGGGCGTTACACAGGGCTTAAGGCAGCTGTACTGTCTTTGCTTTTGCCGTAGGACGTTCTTTCGCGACGTTCACCTTTGTGGGTTGTTCGTCTTGGCGGGTGATGGATTCGCTCGTCATTTTGAAATACAGCATGGCCACCAATGCAAGGTGGAGGGCAATTGCGAGCACCATAGCATGCCTTTTGCTTTGGCGTTCATTTCGTTCGGTAGTGTGGTACATAGGGAGGGTATTTATTGGTTAATCTCATCAAATATCCAAACGTGAACGCGGGAAAGAAGAAAAAAAGTTTCTTGATGCAAATATTTTATTTGTTAAATATTTCATTAGTCCAAAAGTCCGTCAGGCAAATCTACCAAGACGCGGCGGTTTTGCTCGTCAATTGAACGTATAAACTGTTCATTTAAGGGGACTAGCACTTCCCTGCCCTTATATTTTAAGAAAGCCATTTCTTGTTGTGGCATTTCCAGCACTTCGTCAATCAATCCAATTTCTCCCAAGGCTTCATCTACTAAAAGAAATCCCGTAAGATGGTCATACTCGAGGCCACCGTCTTCTGCCACCTCGAACTCGCGGGCGTGATCGGGCAAGATGTCTTGTTGGCGCAATAACACATCTCGTGATTGGAGGAGCGTAGCGGTGTCTCGGTTATCCACCTCTTCGAGTTTCATGATCATTTCTCCTCCTCCACGCACGTTGGCGATGAAATAAGGGACTTTCAATCCCTTTATTTCCAAAAAAATTCGTTCGTTTTTCATAAAATCTTCCAAATAGCGCTCTTCAATGAAAACTTTGATCTCGCCTGTTAGGCTATGCGCTTTTCGGGTGCGGCCAATGGTAACGTATTGAGTTTCTCCCATGATTGGACGTTGAACTTAAGATGTTGGATGTTGGACTGTAGACTTTGGAAACTACGCATTGGATGTAACCGTTGACAGATCTCCAACGTTATGTCCAATGTCTAGAGTCCAACATCCAACATCAATTAAAAGATATTATGGTTTGGCGAAGGATGTAGCCTTTTTCGGCTTTTTGGGCCCAGGGACGGGTTTCACAGTCGGCAGGTGGGGGAATGTGGTTGCAATATTGCGAATCAAGAATCCATTGCTCCCGCCAAACGACACCGATATGCTTGGCATAGCGAACCCTGGAAAGCCGACGTTCGATGACGTTAACATCATCTGCTTCTGTGACCAGCAAGGTTGAATCAAAAGTAAATTGTCCTACAAATGCCTGTACGTCAATAGAATCCACTTCATAAGCCCAATTAGTAAATGGACGCATACGTTCTCCGGCAATTTCTATTTCCCGGTTGTCGTCTATCCAAATGTTCCCATCCCATTCACTGCGGCGATTCATCGGAAACACCAATTTCAGAAACCTCCAATTGTCTTGAGTTCGTACGGCTTGAGTCGCCGTTCGACTTGCTGTAATGGCATTTTTAAAGGCCCAAGGGTGACTCAAATCAGACCGCTCATAACGTTCAATGATATACTGCAACTCACCTAAATTGTCACGAAGTGTATCCGCCACAATTTCTTTTGAAAAAGTTTGGGAGGAATCTTGGATGATATTGCCGCCAGCACCAAAATCATACACCACGCTGTCTACCTGATATTCTACAAATTTGCCGATTTTCAACGGGAAATAGGAATACTGGCTGGTGTCAAAAGGCTCTGGTTCTGCGGTTTGTCGTTCACCACAAGCAAGTACGGTCATTGTAAAAAGAATCCCGAAACAGCTGAACCTTTGTCGTTTCAAACCCAAAAATCGGAACGCATGAGCGCTCAAATGGGTCTTTATTTTTATGTAAATCATTTTGAGCAAAGGTATATATTTACTGTTGAAGCAATTTTACCCGATACAAGCAAGAAACCCGATGCAGTCATGCTGCATCGGGTTTCTTGCTTGTAATTTTTTTGTGAAAATCAATTTGCCCTGTCTAAAAACCGCTGTGCGATTTCCCAAACCCTACCCAAAACAGAGACGTCGGGAACTGGGATTTTATCTGAGCCGCCTGCTGCTTCATCCTCCACTTGATTTTGCGCTATTTCAATTTTTGAAAATGGTTGTGTCAAAGTAGAATTGGTACGGAGGTTTACAAAGGCAAACGCGAAAAGACTTAGTAAAGAAGCCGTTACCAGAAGGGTTTTGAAAGTATGTTCTCGTTTCATGCCTGATAAATTTTGCAAAGACGGGACGAAAGTAAAGGAGTTTTCGATTATTGATGCGTTTTTAGGGGTATTTTTTTCGCTTTCATAGACAAACAATACAGAAAAAAGGTTGCTGGACGAACGGTCTTTTTTTCAAAAACAATAATTTGCCACTTTTGCCTGATACGGCACAAAACCAATTTGAATTACATTCGTAGACTTATTGGCATTCCAAGCTACTTCATCCAGGTTGTTGCCACCGGCATATACGTACTTTTTGGATTCATTGCCCCCGCGGGCAGCAAACTCCCATTCGGCTTCCGTGGGCAAGCGATACGGTTTTTGCCCGCCGTTTGGCGGGAGTATTGCGTTGAGTTTGTTTAAGAACTCCTGAATATCATTCCAGGAAACATTCTCCACAGGACAATCATCACAGCCCTTGAATCTCAGCTCAGGCGAGTCGCTGCCCATCACTTCCCACCAATCGGCCTGCGTCACTTCATTGAAGCCGATTTTGAACGCGTTTACCGTCACAGGGTGCTTACATTCGTCGTTATCCCGTCCGTCTTCATTGTTGGGACTGCCCATGGTAAAGGTGCCGCCAGGTATAGCCTTCATACGGAGGCCGGATTTGCCATTTTGTATCAGGTTGTCTCTAACGGAGGAAGAGGTGCTTCTGCCGGGAGCCATTCGTTCATTGATAGCCTTTGCACAGCCTTCGTAGTTCGGGTCGCCCTTTTCTCTTGGGCATTTGTCGTCCGGGTAAGGCGCCCCGTCGTTGTCGAAATCCGGGCAGCTCCTGTGGAATTCTTTGAGGAAGTCGGTGTCGAAAGCACAGCTGGTGGGGATGCTCATTTGTTGTTGGGCCAGGCCCGATAAAAAGAGCAGAAGTGGGAGGAAGCAGAGGATTGGTTTCATCATTTTGGAAAATTTGACAGAAAGGCAGGTAAATCGGACATTAAAAAAACCCTGCCGGTATTGCACCAGCAGGGTCGTATCGTCAAACCAAAAATCAATCAGTTCTTATTGCTTGATGCCACCGTTGCTTGGAGGCACTGCTTCTTGCGTTGGTGGCACCAACACCTCGCCTTTGATGGTAAGGGTGTGCGTATCTGGTGTTTCGTTGGTGGTAATGGTCACCGTTTTCGTGAATGCACCAGGACGGTTGGTGTCGTAGCTCACGTCAATTGTTTTAGTTTCGCCAGGCATGATTGGCTCTTGTGGGTAGGTTGGGATGGTGCACCCGCAGGATCCTTTACAGGTTTTGATGACGAGTGGCTCGTTGCCGGTATTGGTAAACGAGAACTTGCGGACTTTGTCGCTTCCTTTTTCGATCTTGCCATAGTCAATGGTAGTCGTTGGGAAAGTCATCACTGGACCCGTTGCATTTTGTGCATTAATTGCAAAGGAACCGAGGAGAAAGAAAGCGAGGAGGGAAAATGCTTGTTTCATTAGAAAGGAAACCGTTTTAAGATGAGATGAATGTAAGGTAAGTTAATTGTTGTTGTCAGAATGATGGCACAAAAGTAGGGGGGTGCGTGGTGCCTAAAGAATACCCCCGCTGTTAACGATAGGTAAAATAAAGCAAACCCTTTCTGAAGTTCTCTAACGAATTGAAAAACAAGGGCTTTTGAATGTTTTTTGAAATCAAAAATCCATGTTGGGATTCCACATATTGACACGAAGCCCAGCGCCGAAGACTCGTGCTGAGCCATCTCTTGAATCGTCGTCGCTGTCTTTTTTTCGATAGAGAAACTTGAAATCCACAAACACATTATGCCACAAGGTCCAAGATGCGTCGAGGCCCAATAAGTCAATCTTTCCTGCTACGCCTTGTCCAATTTCATTGCCATAATCCTGCACTCGGGTATTATAATCGAGGAGTGGATTGCCGCCCCAATTCGCGGTGGGTGTATTCTCGCCAATGTACGCATGTATAAAACGCGCTTGCAATGAGAGGCGCGAAAATGGCTGCCAACGAAGCAACACAAGGGTTTCCTTAAAATTAGCGCCCAAGGGGTGCGCCAAGGGCTGGTTGTAGTGCGTGTAACTATTGCTGGGATCTGAATGCGAGTAAGTAAAAGGCCGTGCACGATTATGTTCCATCTGAAAATCCAAATGGTCGAGGCCCAAAACGTTCACGTATTTGACACCAGCTTGAATTCCCCATTTGTTCGCCCACCAGCCGCTCCCACTGAATATTTCAGAAGCCACCAATTCATCTAGAATTACTTGCCCATAGAGTTGAACACGCCGCAACATGTTCCAGCGCCCGTCAAAGCCCAGCAATACATTGTCAGGGCTGCCGATCATGCCTTCCACCGTTCGGTAAAAAATTACAGGATTCAAGTATTGGAATTCAAACTGACGGCTACGGTTGAAAACCGTAGCCTCAAAAAAACCAAATGCCAAGCGAGGAGTGACCTTATAATTCAAATAATGGATGGCCACATACTTTTTGGGCAAGATCGTGCCATCAGGGATATTTATCTGAGACACGGGGCTAAGTTCGAGGAACAGGTTTTGGTAATGAAACTTCCACACACGGGTATCTAACTTAAAGAAAAAAGTAGGTGCAGAAAAATCTGTAAGAAACATGGAGCGGTGGCCGTTCCCGATAAAATGTTTTCCATGACCGATTTGGACACCAAAATGCCTCGAAGCCTGGAAACCGAGATAAGCGGTTGCCACATTGAAATCATATCCATTTTGAATATCAAAAAGTGTGCTGTTGTAGCCCTTGAAAAAACCCGCCCCTGGAATTGCCAAAAATTCACCTACCCGTTGTGACACATACCGCGGAAAGCGCGCCTGCGTCTCCACCAAATTAGTATAAAAAAACAATTTTCGATCCACCTCGCCTCGCACCTCGAAGCCGCGCTGGTTTTGGAAAACCAATTCAACATCGCCCTGTTCGCGACCCAAATGAAAATTTAACATCGGGTTGGCCCGCAACCTAAAATAGGGGGTGTTCACTTCAAAAAAGTTGGCGGGCGTTTGGTAGAAATATTTTAGAATTCCTCGCCTGGAGGTAGGCCGTAATAGACGGCTGGTGTCGGCAAGCCATTCGTTGCTATCATCCAGAAGGTATTGAATGTCAGCGTGGTCTCGGGAAGAAATTTGATTGGAAACCAATGAATCCAGCCTAAGCGCATACCTAGCCGCATCGCGCCGATTGTAGTATTTGAGTTCCGGATGAATCGGGCTTTCTATACCACTCAGAATTTCCAAGCGGTCAAGGATTGGGTAAGAAGGGGATTGCAACGGAATGCCAGATGTTTGGCAAAGCAGTGGCAGTCGCAGTAGCAGTAGCAGTAGCAGTTGAGCACGAAATCGGTGCAACATATTGACTATAAATTAATTAGCGAACCATAGAATCTAGAAATACCACTTTCCAATCTTCCCAAAAGGGGGAGTTCCAGGAGGAATTGTGCCAAAGGAGTGTGAAATCCCCGCCATGTTTTTCCACCTCGCGGCGAAGTTGAAAAAGACGTTCAGCGGCTTGCTCTGGGGAGTAATGGCGGTATTGCGCCAAGGTCACGTCCATCGCAATGAGCGGTTTCTCCCGTAAGTTCAGCATTTTGCGCTGTATCGTGTCAAACACTGGGAAATCGTGGCAAATACCACAACGAAAACCCTCTGCCTCAGGATATCCTAGCGTGCTGTCTTCTTGTAAACCGGCGGCCTCCCACATCTGCCAGGTTTTCGGCGCAGAAAACCGCAGATAATGTTGGCGACCAGAAGTGATTTCAATCGGGACTGTCTCGCGCAGCGAAGCCAGTTCCCGATTGAAAATATCTTGACTGTTAAAAGCCTCGTAACTGGGGTGAAAGCCGATACCATGTCCGCGCTCCGCAATTTTTGCCATCAATTTTTTGACAAACGGATGTCGAATCGAGTACCAGCAATCACTCGATCTCGGCCTTTCTCCCATGAAATTGAACTGCGCCACAAGATTGTTTCTTTCAAAGAGATCAAGCCATTCATCAAACACATCGTAGGGGTCTTTTTTTCTGAAAATATGATTTTTTAGCCAATAACGTGCTTCATTTAGGTCACCGCGCTTGAAAATCGCGCCTGCCAGCGTTATTCCACGTTCCGCTGTTGACCACCAGAGCCGGGGATGATCTACGTCGCAACTCAGGGAGATTTGAAACTTTCGCTGCTTTCTTACACCTTGCCAGCCAAGTCGAACCAGTGTCTCCCATAGCCAATCGGCCCATTCGTTTACGACCGGGCGGTGGAGAAAGTCTTGTTTCCAGGCCAAGGATTGGTTTGCAGGAAAACGGCCATGAGCGTCGCGTTCGGTGCTGTGTGTTTCTTCCCAGCGCGTGAGCATGAAAAAAGTGGCTGCGAAGATGTCGGTGATTGGTGGATTGGTGATTGGTGGATTGGTGATTGGTAGATTGGTGATTGGGTTCCAACTTCCCGAAAGTTTAAAACTTTCGGGAAGTTCTGGCTCCAAAAAACCATCTGCCATTTTCAATTTGACACCGTTTGGCAAACGAATCGTATGCTCAAAGACGGCTTTGTATTCTACACGATACTCGATCCCGAGCATCTCGCGGAGCAAGACGTGGAAGGCGTATTCCTTTTCAGGCTGGAAATGTTCGTTTGTCAGAACAGTTAGCATATTTATCTTTAATCAATTGGTTATCAGCGATGTAATTCAGCCATTATCCTATCCTTTTTAGCAGCATCTCCGCCACCGTCTCTCCAATCGCCAGTGAAGCCGTGGCAGCCGGGCTGGGCGCATTGCAAATATTCAGGATTCGAGGTTTCTCGAGGATGAGAAAATCGTCGAGCAGGTTGCCGTCGCGGTCGCAGGCCATGGCGCGAACCCCGGTACGACCGGGCACCACATCGTCAGGCTTAATGGCTGGCACGAGCCGCGCCAAGGCGCGGACAAAATGGGCTTTAGAATAACTGCGCCGCATTTCAGCCCAGCCCTCCTGCCAGTATTTTCGTGCAATTTTTCGAAATCCAGGGAATGCGAGCGTTTCGCCCAATTCCTTGAAATTCAATTCCCAACGCGAATATCCTTCCCGTTGGAATGCCAGCACAGCGTTGGGCCCAACTTCGATGCCCCCATGAATCATACGGGTAAAATGAACACCAAGAAAAGGAAAATTCGGGTTTGGTACCGGGTAAATCAAGTTGCGCACAAGATGTTCAGACTCAGGTTTTAGTTCGTAATATTCCCCTCGAAAAGGGATGATTTGCACGTTTAGTTTTTCGCCTGTTAGGCTGGCGACATGATCGGAGTAGAGGCCGGAGCAGTTGACGAATAAGGAAGCCTCCCAAGTTTTTCCCTGGGAGGCCAATGGGCTTCCTTCTGTTTCTAGCACGATCCCGGTATTTGAATCTTTCACCGCTACAACTTTTTGATTTACAAAGACTTCCCCGCCATTGTATTGAAAGATTTCGGCGTATTTGCGTGCCACTGTACCAAAGTCCACAATACCTGCCTGTGGTACCCACACGGCTTCTACGGCCCGAACGTTTGGCTCTATATCACAAGCTTCTGCAGCACTGATTTTTCGGATTCCAACGAGACCGTTTTCTACCCCACGATGGAAAATCTTGTCCAATTGGTCTTGCTCGTTTTTCTCCGAAGCGACGATTATTTTCCCACAAACCTCATGTGGAATATCATTTTCCTTGCAAAACTGGAGCATCAAATCATAGCCGCGCTTGCAATTGGTGGCTCGGAGGCTTCCAGGGCGGTAGTAGATTCCGGAGTGAATTACTCCACTGTTTCGGCTGCTTTGGTGGGCAGCCACTTGTTTTTCTTTTTCAAGCACCGCAATTCGGAGTTTGGGGCGTTGTCGCTGCAATTGCAAGGCGGTGGCAAGCCCAACAATTCCTCCTCCTGCAATAATTACATCGTAGCGCATGGGGCGAAGGTAGTTTTAAGGGTGCAGTGCAATCCACAGTTTTACATTTACCAGTTTTGAATTTTCTTTATTTGCAGTTTTACCAATAGTATGTTAACCACTACCCTATTGGCGGGAGGCTGGCTACTTTTGCGAGTCTTTTTTTGAACACTGTTATCTAATCCATTCAAAGTCAACATTTTAAATGAAACGCATACTCTCTTCCCTTTTACTTCTTTGCTTTTTATGCCTAAATATGCAGGCTCAATCGGCGGGAAAAACTTATGAGTTCCGCAACGGCCAATGGTATAATGGCAAAGGCTTTGCGACCGCTACATGGTACACCACAAATGGTGTCCTGAGTAAAAAAGCTCCGGCCAAAATTGACTCAATCATTGACCTCGAAGGCCGCTGGGTGGTGCCTCCAATGGGCGATGCGCACTGCTCCAGCGTCACAGAAAACCCTTCTGCCAGCAACACCTTGAACCAGTATTTAGGCGAGGGTGTGTTTTACCTCCAAATGCTTGGAAACACGCAAGAAGGTCGTGCAGCCACTGCCCCACTTTTGAATAAAGCTAGCGCACCCGACGCAGTTTTTGCCAACGGGGTGATTACTTGCACACTCGGATACCCGTTTTTGGAATACGAAGGCCCCGCCAACAAAATCAAAAACCCCAGCCAGTGGGGCGAGCGCTACGCCGAACTGAAAACCAGCCAAAAAATGCTAGGCAATGGTTACTGGTTTATTGACAATAAGGTCGCGTTAGAAGCCAATTGGGACAAAATAAAAATGCAAAATCCGGGGGTGATTTCGATTTACTTGATGGATGCGCAAAACAATGGCGGTAAAGAAGGCAAGGGCCTTTCTGCCGAGGTCGCCAAGTTGGTGATAAAAAAAGCGCATAAATCTGGTCTCCGAGTATTTGCACATGTGGAAACTGCCGAGGATCTAAGACTTGGCCTAAAACTCGGCGTTGATGGGTTTGCCAACCTGCCCGGCCACAATTGGGACGGCGTAGGCGACTCCAACAAATTCGAACTTTCAGCAGCTGACATCAAGACACTTGTAAAGAAAAAGATACCGCTTGTGTTGCTGCTTTCCCATGCACAAGCTGCCGCCAACCGAGCAGCAGTTCAAGGATTCCACAAAAAAACGCTGAAAAGCCTGCTTGATGCTAACGTTATCGTTGCAATGGGCTCTGACGACCCGCAACGCACCCTTCGAATGGAATTAAACTATTGGTTTGGGCTAGGCGAACTGGATGATGCGCGCACACTTAAAGTGTTGTGCGAGAACACCCCACGCGCCATTTTCCCTAACCGCAAAATAGGCAAAATCGAAAATGGCTACGAGGCCAGTTTCCTTGTACTTACCGACAACCCACTTACCAATGTGTTGAAGGCAAGGGTTCAAGCATTCAAAGTAAAAAACGGAGTGCTTTTGAAGTAAATACAATGTGCCTACTCAAAAAAATACACCATAAACAATAACATGAAAAAGACAGTCCTGCTCTTTTCCCTCCTTGCACTTTTGTACAGCTCGGTCGTTGCCCAAAACATCCAGTTCGTTGAGTATGACATGGCCAACGGTCTCAAAGTGCTGCTCCACGAAGACCACGCTACGCCCATAGTTGCCGTTTCTGTCATGTACCATGTGGGCTCCAAGAATGAAAAGCCTAAGCGCTCAGGCTTTGCACACTTCTTCGAGCACCTGTTATTTGAAGGCTCGGAAAATATCAAGCGCGGCGAGTTTGACGACTATATCAACAATGCCGGGGGCATGAACAATGCCAACACTTGGTACGATCGCACCTACTATTACGAGGTGCTGCCAAGCAACCAACTCGGGCTTGGCCTTTGGTTAGAGAGCGAGCGGATGCTACACGCCAAGGTGGAGCAGGTAGGCGTGGAGACCCAGCGCCAAGTGGTGAAGGAAGAACGCCGCCAACGGGTTGATAATCAGCCCTATGGGCGACTTCTAGAGGAAACCCTCAAACGCCTCTATAAAGTACACCCGTACAAAAGCTCCGTTATAGGTTCGATGGAAGACCTCGATGCTGCGCAAGAGATTGATTACAAAACCTTTTATAAGGATTTTTATCGCCCAGACAATGCCATTTTGTGCATCGCAGGCGATATTGACATAGCCCAAACCAAGAAATTGATTGACCTGTATTTCAAAGACATCCCACGGGGTAAAGGAGAGATTCAGCGCAAATTCCCACAGGAGCCTGCCATCACGCAGATACAGCGCGATACGATATACGACAATGTGCAACTGCCTGCCGTTGTTTTTGCGTACCATATCCCTGCCCAAGGCACTAAAGATTTTTACGCCGTGAAGATGCTCGGAATGGTATTGAGCCAAGGTGAAAGCAGCCGTATGCAAAAGACCATCGTGGATGAGCAGCAGAAGGCAGTGTTTGCAGGCTCGTTCCCGCTCGAACTGGAAGACCCAGGCGCTAATATCTGCTTTGGCATTGCCAACCTCGGGGTGGAAATTGCTGATCTGGAAAAAAGCATGGATGCTGTCATTGGCGAGGTTCAAACAAATTTGATCTCAGAATTGGAGTTCCAAAAACTCCAAAATCAAGTTGAAAATGACTTTGTGAGCGCAAACAACAGCATGGCCGGAATTGCTGAAAACCTTGCGCAATATGAAATGTACTACGGCGACGCGGCGCTCATCAATACCGAACTCGAACGCTATCGCAAGGTAACCAGAGAGGACATCCGCGCTGCCGCCAACAAGTACTTCAACAAAAATGCCCGCGTGGTGCTACACTGGATGCCACAACCGGCGAAACCCTGATTGGTGATTGGTTTATTGGTGATTCGAAGGGAGTGTTCATAAAACTGTGTCAACTGCTGGTTACACCCCTTACCCCTAAAGGGCAATATCGTTGACTTAAGGATTTGTGTGTATAAAAGGGGCGTAGCCCCGACACCGTTTATAGAACAATATTTTGCGTGTTTTATGGAGGGGCGTAGCCCTGGCACGATTTGTCAGGGGTGCCGCCACTACGTGGCTCGTTCATACACCCGATTTTTCTATGAACGGTGTCGCCACTACGTGGCTAAAACCCTTAAGTCAACGACATCGCCCTATAGGGGAGTTTATTCCGTCGAGTGCATAACTCAATGAATAACAAACATTTATCCACCTATTCGAATTTGCTCCCCTTTAGGGCAATGTCGTTGAGGGGTTGGGGGTGTAACCAGCAGTTGACGCAGATTTTTGAACACTCCCGATTCGAACTTACCAATCACTATTTAACCAATCACTATTTAACCAATCACCAATAAACCAATCACCAATTATTATTTTTCAATGAAAAAAATACTCTTTCCCATCATAATCTTATCCCTGCTATTGGCAGCGTGTTCCCCAAAAGCAGCCGACAAGACAAGTAGCACAAAACCTGCGCCGCCCCTTACACCAATAGCATCCGCAAGCAAAGCCCCGCAAATACCCCTGCCTACGGGCGATGTGCGCAAAAGCTCTCCTGCGGCTGGCAACGCGCCAAAAGTCCAAATTGGCAAGGCAGAAACCTTCAAACTCGACAACGGACTGACGGTTATTGTGGTAGAAAACCACAAATTGCCAAGGGTCTCATATCGGATATTCGTGGACAAAGACCCTGTTTTGGAGAAAGACGCCGCGGGCTATCTGGACATGGTGGGCGAGCTCCTCTCCAAAGGCACAAAGACCCGAACAAAACCGGAAATTGACCAACAGGTTGACTTTCTGGGCGCGTCATTGTTTTCGGATGCAAATGGTGTCAATGGCAGTTGCCTCAGCAAACACAGTGATAAACTGCTGGAAATCATGTCTGATGTGTTGCTCAACCCTGTTTTTCCGCAGGAAGAACTTGACAAATCCAAGAAGCGGGCAGAAAGTGGGCTTGCCTCGCAAAAGGACGACGCCAACGCCATTGCTGGCAACGTGGCTTCCATATTGCGCTACGGCAAAGACCACCCTTACGGCGAGAACATGACCGAAGCTACCCTTGCCAAGATTAATTTGGAGCAAATTAAAAACCATTACAACATCTATTTCAAACCCAACATCTCCTACCTCGTGGTGACGGGAGATGTGACAAAAGCCCAAGCTGAAAAACAAGCCAAACAGTATTTCGGAAATTGGGGGAAAGGGGAAGTAACCACACATAAATACGGAATCCCGCGTGCACCAGCGATAACGCAAGTAAATTTTGTGCACAAGTCTGGCGCGGTTCAGTCCGTTATCAACATTACCTATCCAGTTGATTTGCAACCTGGCACACCCGATGTGATTCGTTCCCGGGTGACGAATACCCTGCTTGGCGGTTATTTCAACAGCAGGCTCAACAATAACCTGCGCGAAGGGCATGGCTGGACTTACGGCTCTGGAAGTGCGCTCAATCCCGATAAACTGGTAGGTTCCTTCAACGCTTCTGCAAGTGTGCGCAATGCTGTGACAGACAGTAGTATTATTGAAGCCTTGAAAGAAATGCGCCGTCTGAGCGAAGAAAAAGTGGGCAATGATGAATTGCAAGTGGTCAAAAACGTGATGGCCGGCAATTTCTCCAGAAGTCTCGAAGAGCCTGGTACGGTAGCAACTTTTGCGCTCAACACCGCCCGTTACAAACTTCCGGCAGACTACTACGAGCGATACCTCGAAGTATTGCAAAACGTAACTGCTGAAGAGGTGCAGGACATGGCCAAAAAATATATCCGACCTGATCAAGCGCATATTTTGGTGGTAGGCAACAAGAACGATGTAGCCGACCGTCTGAAACAGTTTTCTGCCGATGGAAAAATTTATTTTTACGATGCATATGGAAACCCTGTGAAAGAAGCCAATCCCGTCCTTCCCGCTGGTCTAACCGCTGAACAAGTGATCGAAGATTATCTGAATGCGATAGGCGGACGGGCAAAAATTAGCGAAATAAAGGATATGCAATCCACCTCCACGATGCAATTTCAAGGCATGTCATTTGGTATCAAAACCTTCCAAAAAGGCAGGAACAAATATGCGGTTGAGATGACCATGAACGGCCAACCGATGAATAAGCAACTGTATGATGGCACGCAAGCCACACAATCTTCTACGGGGGGGCAAATAGAAACATTGGAAGGCGAGCAATTGAACAATCTAAAAGAACAAGCGGTGTTTTGCAAGGAGGCTGCATATAAAACCGGTGGCTACAAATATGTGCTGAAAGGCCTGGAAGCAGTAGAAGGAAGCAATGCCTATGTGATCGAGGTTGAAAGGCCTGACGGGAAAAAAACCACCGAATATTACGACACTAAAACCAGCCTGAAAGTCCGGGAAGTCTCTATCGGCAAAGGCGCAGATGACGCCCCAAGCGTTCAAACCGTTGACATAATGGACTATAAAGAGGTTAAGGGCGTGAAATTGCCCCACGGAATGAAGGTCTCAGGTGCGTTGCCAGTTCCATTTAAAGTCGCCGTTTCGGAGATAAAATTGAATGCAGGGGTAGATGATGCTATATTTAAAATGTAACCATCCAATTACTTTCCGAAAGATTGCCCTGATATTTCGGGATCGTAAAGTTCAAAACTACCTTTGCGCACCCTACCGCTTGTCGGCAGGGTGCGTTTTTAATATAACTCGGTACCCAAATTACCAATTCCACAATTTAATAAAGCAACCATGTACAACATTCTATTGCAAGCCGGCAACCCACTCCTTGGGATGTTATTCCCACTTCTCATCGTTGTCGTTTTTTACTTCTTTCTCATCCGTCCACAAATCAAGAAGCAAAAAGACCAACAAAAATTTATCGAAAGCCTAAAGGAAGGGATGGAAGTCGTCACCAATTCAGGGATAATCGGGCGCATCACTAAAATGGATGGCCCCATCGTTCGATTGATGGTGGACGAAAAAACGTTTATCCGCGTAGTAAAATCGTCTATTCAGGGCGAGTTTAAAGGATAAATAGACGATAGACATTGGACCGTGGACACGAGACCAGCTTGAATTTAAAACACGGGCTATTCCAATGTCCATTGTCCAACAGTCCAATATCTAAAATCTAAAACCAACCGATTATGATCCGAAAACATCTTCCGAAAGTAGCCCTATTGGTCATCCTCGGGCTAGGTGCCTGCACCCGCAACACCACCCTGCGCATATTGCAACCTGCGCAAATGACGCTGCCGGAACACATCACTACGGTAGCCATTGTGGACCGGAGCAAACCTTCCAATGGCTGGTCCAATTTCTTTGAAGGCCTTCTGACCGGCGAAGAAATCGGCCAAGACCGCCGCAGTCGTCAAACAGCCGTGGATGGTCTGACCAACGCCCTTACACGCACTCCGCGTTTTCAGGTAAAAAGCACTGGGATCGAAATGACCGGCAGCAAAGCAGGCGCTCGGATGCCTCCTGCGCTTGATTGGGCCGAAGTGGATAAAATCTGTCGCGACTACAATACCAATGCCGTGGTGACCATCGAGTCTTTTGACTCCGACAATTCGCGCAGCGCCCGCCCTTACACCGAGACCAGAAAAGACAAAACGGGCAAGAAGTACACGGTCACCAGCTACCAATCTCAACAACGCACAAGTGTACGCATCGGCTGGCGGTTATATGATCCGAAAACTAAAATCATTCTGGACGAATACGTTACGGATGATTACCTCGAACGGAACGGCAACGGCACGACCGAACGTGCCGCGCTCAACAACCTCCCTTCGCAATTGGACGTGACCCGCGATGTGGCCTACAATGTTGGCATTGAATATGGCGCACGCATCGCACCCATCTATGTGAATGTCAGCCGCGCTTATTATCACAAGGCAAAGGGGTTCAAAGACCACATGAAAAAGGCTGCTGGGCATTTGGCAGATCGGGACATCGAAAAAGCCACCGTGCTCTGGAAAAAGGTGATTGCCCTTGCTGGCGACAACCGTAAAGCCGCTGGGCGTGCTGCCTATAACATGGCTGTAGCATCTGAAGTAAGCGGCAACTTAGATTTGGCACTCGAGTGGGCTACAAAATCCTGGAATGACTATGGTAACAAAAAGGCCCGTACGTACATTAACCTGATCAAGGCTCGGCAGAACGACGCACGCAAAGTGGATTCGCAGATGCCGGGGAAAAAAGTATAACCAAACCATGTTGCCGTGCAATCCGCTTACCACAACTTCCGACTATTTTACAACCAGAGCATTCACCCAGAATTGCTGAACATGGAGCAGCAGCGGAGGCGGCTGATGCGGCTGCTTGTGGTTTCCGGACTAATGCTTTTGGGCGTAGTGGCGCTTCAGGTTTATCTTTCCATTTTCGCGGTCACACTGTCACTGTTTATTCCTGTAGGGCTTTGGATCACTTATTTGGTGTTCAGGGTGCAGGTTTTTTTTAAAGAATTCAAGCCGCGCATAGTGTCGCTCTTGCTTGATTTTATTGACAACGATGTGAATTTTTCCTTCGACGGTTATGAGCCAAAAGGCTTTATACCGCCTGAAAAATTTCTGGAAAGCCGAATTTTCACTTCCTGCGACGACTTTTTTGGAGAAGATTTGATCCGAGGACAGGTGCGCGAAACGCCCTTTGAAGCATGCGAACTGCGCGTACGCGAGTTTTCCGATGTTCGGAATCGGCTCGACCTCGTTTTTTCGGGTATTTTCCTAATAGCCGATTACCAGCGATGGGACATGCATGGAAGTGTGCTTGGGCTCCCAGATGCTTACCGAAAATACCTGAGTCGCAGCGAACGGGCTTTCCACCTTGAAGGCGGGCGAAGGGTGCGCGAGGGAATTTTGCCCGATTTTGAGGTGTTTTTCGATACTTATGCCACCCCTGAAGTTAGGATAAAAGACGTAATATCGGAGGAGTTTCAAAAAGCAATCCTCCGTTTTAGACAGCATTTTCAAGATGTAAGTCGTGAAAAGGAAATTTATTTTTCCATCATTGGCGACAAAATCTATATCGCGCTAAGGCAAGATCGCGACCTGCTGGAACCTTCGCTGTTTGCCAATAACACGAGCTATGAAGTGGTAAATGAGTTTTATGAAGACTTGAAACTGCTCCTTGAATTGGTGATGGAAGTGGACGCTATGAATTGAAAAATCAATAAACATTGTCGCGGTGTTCACGCCTAAGCGACAAATGGCATATTGATTTTACAGCACAAATGGCTGACTCACCATAGAACCAATTCAAAAGTCTTGAAACCTATGAAACCCATTTTGCCTCTTCTGTTGGCAAGCTTAATCTTGCCTTTCTATGCAGCATCTTACCCTTCATCGTTGCCTTCCCCGACTGGCGACTTTTACCAAAAAGCAGATACAGATTCACTGCTTCGTTTGAGTTGTAGCATCAGCCTCAACTTCAATCTCAATAACAAGCGTGCCTCCAACTATTTCTTTAGTGCAGCAATAGGCGCTTCCTATCAGGTAAGCTGGAGAAAAAAAGGGTAGTCTATGGAGCGCGCAAAGGCGGCAACCTTCCCGAGAGTCTCGACCTGGAAGACCGCTTTCGAAAAGTACGTGGAAACAAGTTTGCCAGAGGCTATTACTACATCTCCAATGGCAATTTGTACATGCGACTTCAAGATCGGCGAAACCACAAACTTTTCGACTGGGTATTGGACATACAGAATGAAGGAGCAGCACTCAAACTTGATTATGTTACCAGCTATGATGCCCATGACGACGCTATGCACTCCTCAGGTTTTACCAAGAACTACGAGATGGACAATATCTTAAGTTACAACTTTACCTTCTACAAACTCGATAGTTTGACCATCCCTTTGAAGCGGAAGAGCAGCCCGTGTTTGGGGCTTCCGCCCACTGAGAAATGTAAGAATTGGTAACATAGCCCTCTGACCCCCAGCGATAAACACCTATTCCTGCCGTTAAACAAATCAAAAACAACACTACCGCTACGCATTTAACGAACTTTGCGGAGTTATCTCGCAAATTTTATCTGACATGCACACCGCTCGATTTCCACTTTTTTTGCTAATTGTTCTGTTAGCCTTTAACTGCAGCCCGGTAAAAACGCCAACAAAAACCAATTCAAAGACTCCTACTAAGCCAGGCACATACACAGAGGCTACCGCCACTCCTTTTCGTAAAAAAGTGGTAGACTATGGGAAAAAATTTGTTGGCACGAATTACAAATATGCTGGCCAAAGTCCCAAAACGGGTTTCGACTGTTCGGGCTTCACGAGTTATGTATTGAAAGAGTTTGGGGTAATCGCCTCGCCAGCCTCTTCGATTCAGGCCAGCGAGGGCCGCTATGTCGCGATTGGCAAAGCCATGCCTGGAGATTTGATTTTTTTTGGCGAGAGCAAAAATAAAATCTCCCACGTTGCTATGGTGGTGAAGCGTGGGTCGGATGGCATTACCTGCGTTCACAGTACTACTAGCAGGGGCGTTATTGTTGAAAACATCAGTCAATCTACTTACTGGCAACCTAAGATTCTGTTTGCGAGGGATGTTATTTCAGAAGATTGAGTTAAGATATTGGGAAATTTGGATATTAGGATATTTATCGAGATAATATCCAAATATCACCAATATTAATTAAAATCGGTCGCGAGCTTGTTCCAGCAAGCGCTGCATTTCCATCTTCCAGTCTCGACTGCTTCCCACAAAATTGTTGTGCATAAAACTGAAAATCAGCACTTTGCCGCTTTTGCAAATCAAGTAGCCACTCAAACAAGCTACTCCGCTCATGCCACCCGTTTTGGCAAAAACGTAAGGTTTTCCATCTTTGCCAGCATACCAATCCGAAATAGTGCCGTTCACGCCTCCTGCCGGGAAAAGAGACAAAATTCGCTTACGGGGTTGCTCTTTCCAAATTTTCAGAAGCACTTGGGCGATGCTCTGCGGGGTCATCAGGTTGTATCGAGAAAGGCCGGAGCCGTCTACCCAACGTGGCTTTTGTTGCAGCGATGTAAGCGAACTGTCGAGCATCCATTTTATCAGGGTGTCTTGCTTTAGCAGATCGAATTTTACGCCTGCACATACCAGCAGCATTTGCTCCGCGATGAAATTGTCACTTTGGTACATCATGCGGCGAAGGATGGTGTCTAAGGGCGTTGAATAGAGGGATTGCCACGGATAAGTGGGTAATTCAAGATAGGGGTGCTCCTCAGAAAAAATTTCAGGTACAGGTCGTTTGAGCGTGTCGCTAAGCAGCTCGCCAAGCAATGTAGCAGGGTTAGTATCTTCGAAGGTATCAAAGAAGGTATCAAAGCTTTTTGATGATGGGCGGAATGGCACTGTTCTGATTTCCTGATCCGCCAAGGAATCTACTGCCCAAGTATTGGCGTATTCATATCGTTTGACCTTAACTTGCTCCTCAATTTGAGCGCTTTCTCCCAAAGAAAAACGAAGAAAAAAAGTGGGTTCAACATGAAATTTGTAGTTGGGTTTCCCGCTCACTTGAAAACAGTTGCCATAGATTGGCATCGAACTCCGCTCAGGTTGGTATTCCTCATTATAATCATCCCATGCCCAGCCAGCACCAAACCGCCCTTCATCAAACCTGCGGTGGATATACAACAAGGATACCGGAGGGCGATAAAGCAATCGTCTCGCTTTCTGCCAAGCCTCAAATTTAGGATGTAAAAAAGTAGGGTCGCCAGTGCCTCGGAATACGATGGCATCTTCAGTATAAACATACTGCAATCCCGGCACCGAATCGCCCAAAACCTCCAAACAAGTCGCCAGCGTCAGAATCTTCGTGTTCGAGGCGGGTATGAAATAGTGATCTCCATTAAAATCGGCGAGCGTTTTCCCTGTGGCAGGATCAAGAAGCGTAAAACCAGTGAATGCTTTTGAAAAAACAGGCGAATTGGCCACTTCGCGCTTGATTTTCAGCGCAGCACGGGTGTCTCGGCTTTTGAAAACTGCGCAAGAAGGAAGCAATAATACCAGCAAAAGAATGAGCCGCATTGTCGGTTGTTTTAGTGGCTGTTAGGGGTGTTTCACGCAACGGCGCAACGGAAAAGTCAAATCGTTGCGCCCTTGCGCCGTGGCGTGAAACACCCCCAACAGCCATGTTCAAGCCCGTTTTTTCGCCAACTTACTATTAGAATACCCATATCCAAAGTATATAACCAAACCCGCCACCAACCAAATGAAAAACCCTAACCAACTCTTGGCCGGAATCTGCGCCATCATGTAAAGGCAAGACACAAGACCCAAAATTGGAATCAGCGAAAGGTTGTGTTTAAATGCCAGCCAGGCCATTGTCAGACAAGTGAATATGAAAAGCCACATCGGGATTTTATGCTTGAACAGATGCCAGCCTGATTCATATTTAGCTTCCTCGGGCATCGGCAATGCTGCCACAGTTAGGTTGTAATCTTCTGCTTTCAAACCCTCCAAATAATCGGCGACTACCCCACCAACCCCTGCGAAACCTGCACTATCACGAACGGTGAGAAATCTTTGGACCCCTGGCATTTCCGACTCCGGAATGTTGTGTAGCAAATTTTCTACCCCATACATCTGGCGCTCATTGGCCAGCCATGCTTTTGTATCTGCCTCATAACGCGAAAACAAGAACGCAACACCGGCCAACAAACCAAGCGGGTAAATCCATTTGGCATTCATATAAGGGGTACGGAATTTTCCGCGCGGTGCATTGGGCTGCACCTGTAACTTCAACACGCCCCCGCACACAAGTACAAAGGCGAACAAGGTTCCCATACTACACAGATCAAGTACCGTGTCGCTGGGAATGAACAACATAGGCACCACCACGAAGAAACCGGTAACCACGGTTGCAAATGTTGGTGTGCGAAATTTTGGGTGGATGTACGAAAAGCGTTTGGGCAACAAACCGTCGCGGCTCATGGTCATCCAAATACGCGGTTGACCAAGTTGGAACACCAGAAACACACCCGCCATCGCCACCACGGCACTCACCGCGATGATGCCAGAAAACCATTTTAGGTTGAGTTTTTGAAAGACGTATGCTAATGGGTCGTTGACATCCAACTCTTTATAACTTACCATACCCGTGAGCACAAGCGCGATAATTATATACAGCACCGTGCAAATAATGATGGAGTACAACATTGCGCGAGGCAAATCACGCTGCGGGTTTTTACACTCCTCTGCGGTGGTCGAAAGCGCATCAAAGCCGATGTAGGCAAAAAACACCGACGACACCCCAGCCATGACCCCGCCAAATCCATTCGGCACAAAGGGGTGCCAATTGTCCACATTCACATACCCCGCTCCAACGATGATGACGAGTATCACGACGATCAGTTTCAGCACCACCATCAGGTTGCCAGCTGTTTTTGATTCTTTCATGCCAATATAGACCAGTGCGGTGATCAAAATAGACATCACAATGGCCGGAATATCCAAAATGGTACGCAAGCTGCCTATCCGGGGCGCTGACTGCCAGGCTTCATAAGATTCTTGTTGAGATTGAGAAAAATCGGCAACCGTTTTGCCGCCTTTGAGCATGGCCGAAGCTTCATCAAATCCCGCATGAGCAGACACATAATCTGTTGTAGCCCAAGCGGATATATGCCAGCCTGCGCTTTCGCACAAACCGGTGAAATAGCCCGACCACGACACTGCTACTGTTATGTTGCCCACTGCATATTCCATCACCAGCGCCCAGCCTATGATCCAGGCCATTAATTCGCCAAAAGCCACATAGGAATAGGTGTAGGCGCTGCCCGAAACAGGCACCATGGACGCAAACTCGGCGTAAGCAAATGCCGCAAAGCCGCAAGCCACCGCCGTGAAAATGAATAAGAAAACGACCGCAGGCCCGCCGTTGAAACTTGCCGACCCGATGGTGCTAAAAATACCCGCACCAATAATGGCTGCAATGCCAAATGCCGTCAGGTCTCGAACACTCAGGTTTTTGTCCAAGCCGCCTGCGCCGTGGATTTCTTCGTTTTGCGCCGTATTAATGGCGTCGTCAATGGATTTTTTACGGAAAAGATTGTCAAGAAAAGCCATAAGGATAGGTTTAGGTTCTGCCGATTTGCGGGGCAAAGTATGGCTTTGTTCAAAAATCCTTACAGTTTCAAAGTGGTCTTTTGCAGGATTGATATTTCTGAGCCTTCCGCAACAAAAACTGAGGTAGGCAGGCCGGCCATTATTTCCCCAAAAGCCTTTCCGTACAAACTACCAAAGTCGCCGAAAATTTCGTGGGAGCGGACTTTATACACATCCCAGCGCGGGTGTTGTACTTGATATTCGTTGGTGCGGCCTTCGCCTGCCCGGGCATAGCCCCAGTAATGCTCCGTGATAAATTCTTCCTCGCTGTCAACGGAAATTGACTGTGCAAACGGTTCTGTTACAGCAGTCATTTTGTACCATCCTCCTTTAAAAAACGGCTTCCATTCGTACGAAATCAGATGCTGCTCCTCACTTAAATCCCAGGTATGGCGCATTCGATGGGTGTAATAACTTTCCCGATATACAACATTGGCAACCAAGGAGATAGCGGGCTTTGGCACAATTTCTTTGATAAAAACGGCACCCCGTCGCCACGCGTCCCCTACCCTTCTACGCACGTAAAAACGAAGGTTGGCCTCTTCAAAATCACGGTGAAATGGAATAGGTACACCCAACAATTTGGTCTTCAAAAACATAAATCCGACCAGACTGACGTAACATCGGCCCTGCCAAAAATCTAATTCGGTGCCAAAGGGAACAAAAGGTGCAAGCAACTCTGGTGGCACAACATAGTTTGCCATCAGGAGCTTGCGCCATTCAGCGGTGAGAAAGGCCATAACTTTAGTGGTAAGTGGTAAGTGGTAAGTGGTAAGTGGTAAGTGGTAAGTGGTAAGTGGTAAGTGGTAAGTGGTAAGTGATTCCAGACACTTATCACTTATCACTTATCACTTACCACTTATCACTTATCACTTACCACTTATCACTTACCACTTATCAGGCTTCTGCGTACGCCTCCATTGGCGGGCAAGTGCACACCAAATTCCGATCTCCAAAAGCCTGGTCAATACGGCCCACAGTCGGCCAGAATTTGAATCCATCCTGCCCGCCATGGCTCGACAGGCGGGGGCGCAGGTACGGTAGCGGGTACGCCGCTTTCTGTCGGGAATATGGGTGGTTCCACATATCGCCAGTTACTTCTTCGCAAGTATGGGGCGCGTTGTGGAGCGGGTTGTCGTCGTGATTGTAATCTCCTCGCGCAATTGCATCCAATTCCTCACGAATGGCCAGCAGTGCGTCGCAGAAACGGTCGAGTTCAGCCTTGCTTTCGCTTTCGGTTGGCTCAATCATGATAGTGCCTGCCACCGGGAACGACAAGGTAGGTGCATGAAAACCGTAGTCCATCAAACGTTTGGCAATATCCTCTGCACCCGCAAGGGCTTTGAAGGGCCGCATATCCACGATCATTTCGTGGGCGCAACGACCATTTTCACCCGTGTACAGGATTTCGTAAGCGCCTTGCAGGCGAGCTTTGATGTAATTCGCGTTAAGGATCGCGTATTTCGTGGCGTTTGTCACACCTGTTCCACCCAGCATTCGAATATAGGCGTAAGAAATGAGCAAAATACTCGCACTTCCCCAAGGTGCGGCGGAAATCGCATTGGTGCCTTGAGGACCACCTACTTCAGCAAAAACGTGTTTGGACAAATACGGCGCGAGGCTGTCATTGCAACAAATGGGGCCCATGCCAGGACCGCCGCCGCCGTGTGGAATAGCGAAGGTTTTGTGCAAATTGAGGTGACAAACGTCGGCGCCAATGGTGGCCGGACTGGTGAGACCCACTTGGGCGTTCATGTTCGCGCCGTCCATGTACACCTTGCCTCCATGTTTGTGTATAATGTCGCAAACCTCCTGGATGCTGGTCTCGAACACACCGTGGGTGGATGGGTAGGTTACCATCAGGCAGGAGAGATTCGCGGAATGCTGTTCTGCTTTGGCACGGAGGTCTGATACGTCAATGTTGCCACGTTCATCGCAAGCCACCACAACCACTTCCATGCCCGCCATCACCGCCGAAGCAGGGTTGGTTCCGTGCGCAGAAGAAGGAATAAGCGATACATTTCGGTGGGTGCCACCTGTGGCCTGATGGTAAGCGCGAATGACCATGAGGCCAGCGTATTCGCCTTGTGCGCCGCTGTTAGGCTGCAAAGAACAGGCAGAGAAACCTGTTATTTCGCAAAGATATTTTTCTAATTCACTGATAATGTGCGCATAGCCTTGCGCTTGGTCAACAGGCATGAAGGGGTGCATATTCGACCAGTTGTCCCAAGTAACCGGGATCATTTGGGCCGCAGCGTTCAATTTCATGGTGCATGAGCCCAAGGAAATCATGGAGTGTACCAGTGAGAGGTCACGGTTTTCGAGACGCTTGAGGTAGCGCATCATGTCGCTCTCGGTATGGTAGGAATTGAAAACCGGATGTGTCAGATATTCGCTTGACCGGGTTAAGGCAGTCTTTTGTGTACTGACTTTTGACAGTTTCGAGTTGACCCCAAATACATGTAGTATGTCATTCAAATCCTCCTCCGTTACAGTTTCGTCAAGGGCGATTTGCAGGGCATTTTTTTCGTAGTAAAAATTGATGCTTGCGGCTTCTGCTTTTGATTTGATGTCGGCAAGTTTGCTTTCAGCAAACTCAAAGCGAAGGGTATCAAAAAAGTGGGCGTTGGTTTGTTTAAAACCCGCTCCGCTAAGCGCACTCGAGAGCGCGGCTGCCATATCGTGAGCACGTTGCGCGATGCCACGGATACCGTCAGGCCCATGGTACACCGCGTACATGGCCGCCATGTTGGCGAGCAATGCCTGAGCCGTGCAAATATTGGAAGTTGCCTTTTCGCGGCGAATGTGCTGCTCGCGGGTTTGAAGTGCCATGCGCAGGGCGCGATTGCCGTGTTTGTCAACCGAAACGCCTATGATACGTCCCGGAATCTGGCGTTTGAAATCTTCCGCACAAGCGAAGAATGCTGCGTGTGGGCCACCATAACCAAGCGGCACTCCAAATCGTTGTGAATTCCCTACGGCCACATCGGCCCCCCATTCGCCTGGGGGTGTTAACAAAGCAAGCGAAAGCAAGTCTGTGCCTACACATACAAAGGCTCCATTGGCTTTGGCTTTTTCCACAAATGCTCGGTAATCCAGCACATTTCCTTGACTGTCAGGATATTGGAGCATTACGCCGAAGGTCTTTTCAGAAAACTCAAACGACTTCCAGTTCCCTATTTTCAGTTCAATCCCGTGTGGTAATGCGCGGGTTTTCAGAATGTCAATGGTTTGGGGAAACACGGTGTCTGATACAAAAAACTCCTTGGCCTCCTCGCCTGCATTGGCTCGTTTGTTCTTCTCATTGTAAAACATGTTCATCGCCTCGGCAGCGGCAGTGCCTTCATCCAACAAACTCGCATTGGCGATGGGCAAGCCCGTTAGGTCGCAAACCATCGTCTGGAAATTGAGCAAGCTTTCGAGGCGCCCTTGTGCTATTTCTGCCTGGTAAGGTGTGTACTGGGTGTACCAACCCGGATTGCTGAACAGATTTCGCAGGATGACCGGCGGTGTGATCGTACCTGAATAACCCATGCCGATATAACTCCGCATGACGCGATTCTTCATGGCCGCTTTTTTCAGGTCTTGCAGATACTCAAATTCAGACTGGGCAGCTGGGAGATTGAGGGGCTTTTTCAGGCGGATAGAGGCGGGAACGGTTTGCTCGATTAATTCGTCCAAAGATTTGACCTTCAGGACTTTGAGCATTTCTTGGGTTTCGGTTTCACTGGGACCGATATGCCGACGCTCGAAGCGGTCAGGGTGAGGGAACAGACTCATTTTTAGTGGTGTGTATGTGTTGAGTGTGCTAAAATTGGCTCTAAAATCGCCGCGAAGGTAGAAATGTTCAGGAAGAAATTTGTGGTGCTCTCTGAACAATTATCCTACGTACTTCCCAGAAAAAAAATCCCCAAAGCAGCGCGTACTCCAAACAGATCAACCCGTAATTTTCCTGCATTCCGCCACCCTGGTAATGGCTGTAAGAAAGTGCAGCCAAGCCCGACCAAACTACGGCAAAACGCCAATGAGTGAGGAGGGAAAGCGCCAAAGGTACCGTGAGATACCAAGGTTGTACGGTAGCGGAAAAAGAAAGGTATAGAAAAAGGGCAAAGAGTAATGAGGTGCTTAAACTTCCCGAAAGTTTATCCCGATTTTCGGGATCGGGAAGTTCGCTACTCAAAAAACTCTTTGTCCGCCAAGCAATTATCAACACTCCCAGCACAGTCAATACACCCAAAGCCGGGCCAGAATAAGCCCCTATGTCCCAACCGATTTTTGAAAAACCGACTTCCCGAACGAGGTAATAAATACTGGCATTGAACTGGAATTTCCGAAAATACAAGTCAAGGCTCTCCAACATATTTGGCAAGACAGCCAAAATGGGCAAGAACAATATCAGGCACCCAATAGCAAATATTGCATTGAAAACCAATCCTTTCCGCCAGCCCAGCCAACGCCACACGATAGGCAAAAACATGATCGGGAGCATTTTGCTGGCAGTGGCGAGCGACCACCAGAGGGCCCCATTTGCAATTTTACCGCGCTGCAAGGCGACCAGACCTGCCAACAGGAAAAAAATCATGGCCCCTTCAAAGTGGCCGTTTCCGCAGATTTCGAGGAGGATGAGTGGATTCAGGGAATATGCCAGTGCAGCAAAACTGCTTTGCTCAGCATGACGCCAGAGCAATTGGATGGTTCCTATCTCACAAACCAACAAAAATAATTTCATCACAAAAACGCCCCCCATCCCATTGGCAGGAAAAAGCCAGGCTGCAAGCGCGAATACGGCCTGACACACGGTCGGGTAAACAGTGAAGTACCCAGGGGAATTGAGTTTGCCAAACAACTCGGGGGTGATACCCTTGGGAAATATTTGATTTTCAATAAAATAGGCGGGTGAATGCGCAAAGGGATGAATGCCCGCCACGGTCAGATGCCCATCCCAGAGAAAACGGGCGTAATCATCTGAAAGATTGGGAATGCTGAAAAGTAAGAGAATCCTGAGACCGATACCGAGCCAAAGCAGATGGCGTATTTGGATTTTTGAAAAGTAACTTTTCTGGTAAAAAACCACCCAGATGTACAACCCAAAAATTGCAGCGTATGCAGCGATGAATACTTGAAAATCACTGCGTTGTACAAAATATCCTATAAAAACCGTCATCCCTGCAAAGGCGAGACCGACGATTGGGAGAAGGAATTTGTGACGCATGGCGCGAAGGTACGAAGGGGGTCTGTGCAACTTTTACGAAAAATCCGCAAGTTTTCCCACTTTTGCCCTCGCTTTTCGCAGCAATCTTCTCCATGAAAAAATTCCGCGCGTTTCTGCGCCTGCTCTATTTTGCTTTTTACACTTCGTTCAAAATCACTCAAATCATTCTAAGCAGTCTTTTGATGGGTTCGGATATCCGCCGTTCCATGCGAATCCGCCAACGTTGGGCACAACACCTTCTTCCAGCCATTGGAGTTCGTGTACAAACAAAGGGCGCTCCACCTGATTTCCCATGCATCTTGATGTGCAATCACCGCTCCTATCTAGACCCGGCAGTAATCGTACACGATGCTAATGTATACGCGGTGTCCAAAGCAGAAGTTGCCAAATGGCCCATTATTGGCTTTGGCGCCAGGGTTTCAGGCGTCTTGTTTTTAAAACGTGAGAGCGTGACCAGTCGCAAGAAAACGCTGGAAGGAATCGCTGAAAAATTGCACGAAGGATTTCCCGTTATGTTATTCCCGGAAGGTACAACCCATTCAGAACCAAACACTTCTTCGTTCAAGCCGGGTGGCTTTAAACTGGCTGCCAGCGAGGGTTTTCCAATTGTTCCTGTAGCCATAGACTATGCTTCCACCGCAGACCACTGGATTGGGAAAGACACCTTTCTGCCGCATTTTATCCGTCGTTTTGGCGAACGGGAAATTCAAGTGAAGGTTAGCTACGGAGAAGCCATTTGGAGCGATGATCCACAGGTTTTGCTGGATGATGCAAAAATTTGGATTGACGCTGAGCTACTTGACATCGGTCATAGTTTCAAGTTCGAAAGTAGCAAGTAACAAGTGTAAAGTTCAAAGTGTAAAGAGTTTTGAATCTTGGTTTTGAAAAACGACGGGCTTATATACCTTTGCATCCCGTTTTACCCGCCATAGCCCTTTAGGGCGAAGGAGGGCGATGATAAGAATTTAAACGAAAACCCAGCTTCGCCCTAAAGGGCTATGGCGGGTAAAGGCTCCATAGTTCAACGGATAGAATGGGAGTTTCCGGAACTTCTGATAGTGGTTCGATTCCACTTGGAGCTACTCAACCATCCCCCATCAGCGTCGTGCTGGCGGGGGATTTTTTCTACAATATCATGAGAGTCAATATCATTCTTGCAATTATCGTTGTCGCAGTCGGTATTTTAACCTGCAAAAACCTACAAAAAACAAAGTCCCCGGATGCTACTGTCACAGCTCCACAGGAGGAAAAACAATTCGGCTTCAAAGCCTCTCACGTAATTGAAGGCGAACGAGCCGATACCATACAAGGTACCTTGCAGATCCGCAAAGCACCAAAAATGGTGCAAGTCCCTGTTGATGTATTGCCCCCACCTACTGCCAGCAAAAAAGCCTATCTCAGCACAGGCTGGTGGCACTTGAACATGGCCTACCAACCCAGCGACACAACGATCCACCATCAATACCAATCCAAATGGTTGCAATTTCGTGAGGATCAGAGCTTTGATATTCTTGTCAAAGGCAAAATTGTGGATACGGGACGCTGGAATTTTGACAGTGCAAAAAATGAAATCCTGCTATCCTGCAAAGACCCATACATCAACAACTCTTGGGGGGTTCAGGAAAAAGGTTTTGTCATGATTTGGAAAGGCAACACCTCGCTCAATGTGACGGGGATTCAAGTGCGGGTGGTTGGCCAGCGTGATGTGCCGAAATGGTAAGCCCCTACCCTATTTCCCTACCTTAATATTATGGTTGTCAACAATTTTACAGATGTCATTGCGCGGCTTGAGCAAATTATTGCTTGGGCCAAAGCCAACGAATCGCCCTTGGGCTATTTTGCGGCCTTGTATTATAAAATGACGCTCGCGGTGCGGAATGCAGTGTTGCGTGGCGAATTTGAGAACGGTTCGCGGATGGAACAACTGGACGTAGCCTTTGCCCGGCGTTATTTCGACGCTTTTGACACTTGGCAGGCCGGCGGAACGCCTACTGAATCCTGGCAGGTGTCTTTTGACGTGGTACAGGGCAAACAACTGGCGGTAATGCAGCACCTGATGCTTGGCATGAACGCGCATATCAACCTGGACCTGGGCATTGCAGCGGCCTCTGTCCGACAACGTGATGCCATTTTTGGGCTTCGCAAAGATTTTATGCACGTCAACAAGATTATCGAATCGCTCACGGACCAAACGCAAAGCCAACTGGCAAAGATTTGGCTGCCTTTCGATTGGCTCGACCGATTGTTTCGCACAGATGATGAGGGTTGGATCGGGTTCAGTATCAATGCGGCCCGGGGCGCCTCCTGGAAAGCGGCACAATTGATTGCTTTTGCGCCAGATAGGACTGCTGAAAACGCAATTATTGCCGAACTGGATAAAAACGTTGCACTTTTTGCAAAAAAAATACACACACCTGGCGTATGGCTCCAATGGTTGTTGCGCCTCATGCTACGCTGGGAAGAAGGTTCTGTGAAGGAAAAAATTGAGGTGCTGGAGAATATATAGGTTTTTATGGGTTTCGCGCAGATGTTACCCCAATTCCCAGGCCCACAATATTTCGGCTAACCGCTGTGTGCCCGCCGAAAGGTAACGCCGATAAGTGCTGAACGACATGTTCAGGAAATCGGCGGTTTTTTCCTGGCTGCCTACCAGGTTCACAAAAGAGCGATACAACACGCGGTGGTATTTTCCGTCAATCGGAGATTCCTCGATTTCTTTGACAGCCGCAAGGATTTTTTCTTTCAAATATGCCACACGTGCCTCATCAGAAGCCTCTGCGCCCGCAGAGGAAACAACCAGCTTCGCACGTACCAAAGGGTTCTGAATCAATAGGTTGTTGTTATGAAAATGCCGCAAAGCCTCCACTACGCTATCGCTGAATTCTGTCTCGCTTAGCACAACCACCTGCATTTGCGGGGCTCCGTGCTCAAAATCGGCCACTGATCCCGTTTCGCGTTTTCCAAGCAAATCAAGCCAGTGAAGCGGCGGACGCGCCCGCCAATCGTGCATATAAAAACCGTAGGGAGTACCATTTGTCACAAAATCCAGCTCAGGTATCGGGGAAAGGTCGCCGTAAAGCATCACTGGCTTCCAAAATTCCGGCATCACAACTTCGAGAAAACTCACCGCCAAACCCGGCGTGAAGTAGTACTGAACAATAGAAAGGAAGATACTGCTTTGCAAAGCCGAAACCTGTTGGTGGGTGTCTTTTGCCATCCACATCCGAAAAATGGCGGTTTGTTCGCCTTGGCGGAGATGCAGGTTCTTGGTTTGATAATCTACCACTTTTTGCATCACTGCGTCCGTCAAATTCTTTTCGCCGCTCAATTCGTGGCCGTTGATTTTCAGCACAAAAGCATTGGCTTCTTTGCGCCCGTCGCGCCATACCCAGATTTGAGCGGCAGGGTGTTTGGCCCAAAAATCAAAGGCTGCAAGACTTTCTTCCCCTTCAAGATGCGATACCAGATCGCGCAAAACAGGCAAATCATGCTGGTTTGCAATATCAACCCAAAAACTGCCCGTCTCTTGCCACTCAAAAAAGGGTTTGATGGCCGGGATGGTTCGGTGCAGGAAAATCAGGTTGAACAGCACCTTCCGCTGTTGCTCGCCCCCCACTTCCTTTAGTTTTCGATGATAATAATGGCGGCTTCGGGCGTGCAGTTCGGCGTTCCAATCCGGATGCCGCCATTTCAAGTCCGCGCAAAGTGCCTCACGCGCAATGTCGTGCGGGTAAATCCCGTCACGGCCAATACTTATGAATGACAGCCCACACATCCAACTGAACAGCTCGCTGGCATCTTCCACGCCCATTACCTCTGCCAAAAGCGATTCCGTGAGCAGGTTGACGATGCTGCACACCTCCAAAGCTGCGCGGTGCATGGGGCTGGGCACTTGACGCACAAAGAGTTGCAACAAGGTCCGCACCACATCGGGCGATTCGTCGGGAGTAAAATTTTTGTCGGGATATTGCTCGTAAATGTCCGCCACCACCGAAAGCGCGAGCGGGTGACCGTGCGTAAAATCAAGGATAGGCTTTATTTTTTCTTCCGGGATATTCCGTCTTCGCAGGTATTCTTCGCTTTCAGCATCAGAAAAACTGCGCAATTGAACGCTGCGCATGAGCACCTTCCAACCCGCGTCGCTGAGCCATGCAACCGAGGGAGCATTGCGTCCACACATCACCGTGAGCATATTCGATGGGAGCTTTGGCAAAAAATCCGTGCGCACCCAGTCGTCTATCGGGCTTATTTTTTCGCAGGTGTCAATAAAAAGCACACTGCGGCCCTCTAACTGCCCCAACGCTTCAAAAACGTCTTGTCCGGCGTGTATGGATTTCCCAATGCTGGCGCGCACGGCTTCCAAAAAGGCGGAGGGTTGTGCGTCTACCTCGCGGGCATCGAGCGTGAGATGGCGAACCTTGTGTTCGCCGCAAATCTCGGTCAGGTGTTTCAGGAGGGTGGTTTTGCCTTCGCCTCCCGCCCCGTAGATATAGAGCAGGATGAAATCAAAATCGGGGGCAGACAGTTGGTTTTCAAACAGTTGAATCTCTTTTTCGCGCCCCACAAAAGAGCGGCGGCGGGCCTTGGCAAGTAAGTCAGCGATGGAAGCCATATTCGAGCAAGAAAGTTTCGCTTTGAGGGTTTTGCGGGGGGTAGTCAAAAATCTGTGTCGACTGCTGGTTAACCCCCTACCCCTAAAGGGCAATCTATTCCATCGAGCGCATAACTCAATGAATAACAAACAATTATTCACCTATTCGCATTTACTCCCCTTTAGGGCAATGTCGTTGACTTAAGGGTTTTAGCCACGTAGTGGCGACACCGTTTATAGAAAAATCGGGTGTATGAACGAGCCACGTAGTGGCGGCACCCATGACAAATCGTGCCGGGGCTACGCCCCTCCATAAATCACGCACAATATTGTTCTATAAACGGTGTCGGGGCTACGCCCCTTTTATTCACACAAATCCTTAAGTCAACGACATTGCCCTTTAGGGGTAGGGGGCTAACCAGCAGTTGACACAGATTTTTGACTACCCTCGTTTTGCGGGCTAAAAATAGACCCGGAAAGGACAGGTTGTGCGGATTTTTGGAGGTTTTATTTTAGCGGGCAAGTTCCCGAAAGTTGGAAGTTCAATGCTTTTGATCTTCAGCCTCCGCCGCTTGTTTAGCCGCTTCAAGGCTTTCAGAAAATTGTTTGTAGTACGGATGATCCCGCCCCAGCGTTTTTTCCACGATACGCAGGGCTTCCTGGAATTGCTCGACGGCTGCCTGGTATTTTTCTTCAGCCTGATAAACATGGGCGAGGTTGTTGCGGCGAACGGCCACTTCGGGGTGTTCTGCGCCAAAATTTTTTAGAGCGCTCGCCAGCGCAGCCTCCTGCAAGTCGCACGCCTTTTCGTATTGACCTAAATTGGAGTAAACGTTCGCAAGGTTCGATTGGCGAACGGCCACAGTGGGGTGTTCTGCGCCAAAATTTTTCAGATCGCTCGCCAGCGCAGCCTCCAGCAAGTCGCGCGCCTTTTCGTATTGACCTAAATTTCTGTAAACTTTCCCAAGGTTCGATTGGCGAACGGCCACGTTGGGGTGTTCTGCGCCAAAATTTTTCAGATCGCTCGCCAGCGCAACTTCCAGCAAGTCGCGCGCCCTTTCGTATTGACCTAAATTTCTGTAAACTTTCCCAAGGTTCGATTGGCTCACGGCCACGTTGGGGTGTTCTGCGCCAAAATTTTTCAGATCGCTCGCCAGCGCAACTTCCAGCAAGTCGCGCGCCCTTTCATATTGACCTAAATTTCTGTAAACGTTCCCAAGGTTCGATTGGCTCACGGCCACTTTGGGGTGTTCTGCGCCAAAATTTTTCAGAGCGCTCGCCAGCGCAGCCTCCAGCAAGTCGCACGCCCTTTCATATTGACCTAAATTTCTGTAAACGTTCCCAAGGTTCGATTGGCGAACGGCCACTTTGGGGTGTTCTGCGCCAAAATTTTTCAGATCGCTCGCCAGCGCAACTTCCAGCAAGTCGCGCGCCTTTTCGTATTGACCTAAATTTCTGTAAACGTCCGCAAGGTTCGATTGGCTCACGGCCACGTTGGGGTGTTCTGCGCCAAAATTTTTCAGAGCGCTCGCCAACGCAACTTCCAGCAAGTCGCGCGCCTTTTCGTATTGACCTAAATCGGAGTAAACGTTCGCAAGGTTCGATTGATCAACCGCAACTGTGGGGTGTTCTGCCCCAAAATTTTTCAGATCGCTCGCCAGCGCAGCCTCCAGCAAGTCGCGCGCCTTTTCATATTGACCTAAATCGGAGTAAACGTTCGCAAGGTTCGATTGGCTCGCGGCCACGCGAGGGTGTTCTGCGCCAAAATTTTTCAGATCGCTCGCCAGCGCAGCCTCCAGCAAGTCGCGCGCTTCGACATATCTACCCAAGGCTGTGTAGCACAAACTCAGTTCGTTTTGCAGGTAGGATTGCCATCCTACCTCGTCTGCTTCCAGGTGTTGGAGCAATTCCTCCCCAAAAAACCGGTTGTCAATTTGTTGCTGCCAGTTTTGGGTTTCATTTCCAATCACGATCATCTTTCCCACTACGTCTACCAGGGGCTTCAAATTTTCTGCCGTAAAAGGCCCTAATTGGTCCAGACAAAACTCTCGGAACAAGGGGTGTAGCCGCCAGCCTCCGCGCTGCTCGGCATCGCGGATGGGTATGCCGCGTTGGTCGAGGGCGGCGAGTTGCTTACGAAGCGCAAACACGGCATCGCCTTCGCGGGCCAGCAGTTGGGCTAGTTGTTCTGTGGAGTAGCTCCGGTTGGGCAGCACACAAATCCGGCGCAACAACCCGGTGTCATCTTCACTCAGGGTTTTGATTTCTCGGAACAGGTGCGCGAGGTAGGTTTTGAGCGTCTGCTTGTTCATGCGGTGGGTGCGTCCGCTTTGTCCTGTGCCTACCTGGATCTGCCATTTCTCTTCGCGGAGGGTGAGTTCGCGCACGTGTCGGAGTAATTCGGGCAAGGCGTAACCTGCTTCCCGGCCAATCTTGCCGAGCATTTCTACCAGCAGGGTGTGGTGGTCGAAAGAGGCAATCAGGTCGTACACCTCTGGGGATTCTGGCTCGCCGGGTTTGCGCTCATCGCCGTAATGATGTCGAAAAAGTGTGGCGGCCTCATCCGGTGGCAGGGCTTCCACGGCAATCGGGTTCAGATCATCGCAATCCGCTCGTGAGGTAATGAGGATGCGGACGTGTGGGGCATCTTTCAATTTTAAAATATATCGGCGGAGTTCCTGCTCTTCGTTTGCATTGTCGAGCAAGATCAACAATCGCTGCGGGCAGTGCAGCAAAGCATCCACCATATCCATCAATGCATACACTTCGCGCGGGATTTCAGGATCGGGCTGTGGCGTGAGCAAGATCTGCTTCACCTGTGCTTCCACGCCGAGAAATCGTTGGAGCGCGACTGCTGAAGCAAAAGCCCGTGGCAAATCCTGCACCACCTCAAGCCAGCAAATGGCCTCATAATCAATGGAGTATTCAGGATGGTGGGCATACGCTGCCGCCGCCGTGGTTTTCCCGATGCCGCCAATCCCGTGCACAAGCGCGACGGGCTGGCCGCTTTGCAATTCCGAGTGGATGTTGGCAAGCAGGGCTACCCTTCCGATGATTTTGCCGGGGTTGGGTGGCGCGATGATGTAGATTGGTTGCATTTGGACTTCGCATGATTTGAGCAGCGAAGAAACGAAGTTTGGGACAGATTGAGCAAAACGTGTTGGTCAAAGAAGACACTTTCTCGAAACATCTGGGAACAGGCGTTGTTTTCAAGACAAAATCTACCTTTGCGCTCCTTTTTGACAAGGGGAATGAATTTCAAGGTGCTGAAAGCAACCGCGAAATGAGTTTTACACTACACACTGACCAATGACCGCGAAATAAATTTCGCGCTACCTAAATATGGCTGTTATTCACTTTCAATTTGAAGATACGGGCATTCCGCCCAAGACCGTGGAGGGCGACTTTAAGGAACAGTCCATCCTCGAACTTACCGAAGAATACGATGTACACCTTAACCACAATTGCGGGGGTGTGTGCGCCTGTTCGACCTGTCATTTGTATGTAGAAAAAGGGGAGGAATTCCTGGAGGGAATCTCAGACAAAGAAGAGGATTTTATTGACCGCGCCATAAACCCCCGTATAGAGAGTCGCCTTGGTTGTCAGTGTGTTATACTTGACAATGCTGCTACAATAACCGTTACCATTCCTGATCAGAAACGAATCATTGGACACGAACATTAATAAAATGCCTTTTCACGACTTTGACAATATGCCCATCCAATGGGCCGACCACGAGGATGTAGCGATGGCGCTATACGAACGTTTCGGCGACGATTTTGATGAGAGCAAAATATACCGCATCCGATTCACAGAAATGCTCCAATGGGTGTTGGAAATCCCGCATTTTGAAGGAACCCGCGAGAACTCCAGCGAAGGCCACCTGGAACAGATACAAGCCAAATGGGTGTACGAATGGAGAGCCAACAACAAGTAAATCAAGACCTTGGGCAAATCGTCCCTGCCGCGCCCCAGCCGCTGCCACCTGCCGGTATTCCTTCCGTGACGGGAGGGATGGAGATCGGCGTAGGCAACGAACTGACTGTCAAGTTCGAGTTGGAGCACGTTTACGACAAAATGAGGGCCGTGCGGGCTTTTGTTTTTGATGTGGACGGTGTGTTTACCAACAACGACTTACTCATCACAGAAGCCGGCGAATACTTACGCACCATGAATGTCCGCGACGGCCAGGCACTGATTTGGGCTAAAGAGGCGGGCTACCCAATTGGCATCATTACTGGCGGCAACTCTGAAGGCGTGAAAAAACGCTTCACCCAGCATCTTGGCATCTCGGAATATTACTCCGGCGTAAAAGACAAAGCCGTTGCTTTTCAATCGTTTATGCAGCGAACAGATATTCAATTCACCGAAATCTGCTATATGGGCGACGACCTGCCAGACATTTCACCCATGAGAAATTGTGCGCTCGCTTGTTGTCCATCCGATGCTGTACCAGAAGTCATGGCTGCTTGCGATTACATTTCTCCAATCAGTGGAGGAGCAGGATGTGTCCGCGACGTGATAGAAAAGGTAATGAAATTACAGGGGAAATGGCCTAAATATTAGGTGATGAAGTGATTTGCACTCACTCTATCACTTCATCGCTCTATCACTTCATCACTCCATCACTTCATAAAATGCAACTCCTCGACGGAAAACTCCTTTCAGAACAAATAAAAACCGAACTCGCCGCCGAAGTCGAGCAAATCATACTTCAGGGGGGCAAAATCCCGCATTTAGCGGCAATCATAGTCGGGGAAAACCCTGCAAGCCAGGTATATGTATCTTCCAAAATCAGGTCTTGTGAGCAAGTTGGTTTCAAAAGTTCGCTTGTTCGTTGCGAGGCTTCCACGACGCAGTCAGAACTACTCGCCATTGTCCAAAAACTGAACAAGGACCCCGATGTTGACGGCTTTATCGTACAACTGCCGCTGCCCCAACACATTGACGAAGAAGCGGTTACACTCGCCATTGATCCGAAAAAAGACGTGGACGGCTTCCATCCGGTCAATTTTGGCCGCATGGCACAAGGGCTTCCGGCTTTTTTACCCGCTACGCCCATGGGCATTCTTGAAATCCTGCGTCGCTACAATATTGAAACTTCGGGCAAACACTGCGTGGTATTGGGTCGAAGCAATATTGTCGGCACGCCCATCAGCATCCTGCTCTCGCGCAAAGGTTACCCGGGCGATTGCACGGTGACGCTCACGCACTCCCGCACAAAAGATTTACCCGCTGAAGTGCGCCGCGCCGACATCATTGTGGCGGCCATTGGAATCCCTGAATTCGTAAAAGGCGACTGGGTAAAAGAAGGCGCCGTGGTGATTGATGTGGGCATCAACCGCATCCCGGACGAAAGCAAAAAAAACGGTACCCGAATTGCTGGAGACGTTGATTTTGAAAGCGTTGCGCCGCGTTGCAGTTTCATCACCCCGGTGCCCGGTGGGGTTGGATTAATGACGGTTGCGGCCTTGATGATGAATACGTTGAAGGCTTGTAAGGGGGAGATTTATGGGAAGTAGATTCTAGTCTACCTCTCCATGAATCCACAATAGCTCCGGCTTTCGCTGACGATCAAAAAACACCCTGATTTTTTTCTTGAACTCGCCGCGTTGATAAGCGTCGTACTCGACTACTATTTCGCCGGTTCCGCCGGGTGCTATGGGTGTTTCTGTCCAGGTTGCGGCGGTGCAACCGCAGGAAGTGCGCACCGTTTGGAGCAGAATTGGTTGTGAATCAATATTTTTGAAGCGAAAGACAAAGGTCTTGGGGTGCTCTTGGCGTAGATGCTGGAAATCGTGGTCGCGCTCGGTGAGCCATTCTACGATGGGAGGCTTTAAATGTCCAATGTCCAACAAGGAATGTCCAATGTCCAACTGCTGCGAAGCGGGATTATTAGAGAAGAAGATCAATAGATTTAAAAGAGGCCAAAACATCATTTCAGTTAATTTTGTGCAAGAAAAGTGCAACCTCGTCTGCTTAGGAACGGTGTCAAAATAACTTTCCAATTTGATGCCATTCCTTAAGTCGTGTCTGAGATCGCGCAATCCGAAAAATTGGAGCGCAAAGCTCTAAAATTCCTGCATATCAATTCAAAACAAAAATCTTTTTCCAATGCGCAACTTGCTTATTTTCATGCTTCTGGTAGCCGTATTTGTACTTGGCAACCGCTCTTGTAACTTCGGTAATTTTAGTTTTGGCGGCGTTTCTGGGGAAGGCCCAGTTCAGACTGAAACCCGAACTGCCAATGATTTCCATGCAATTGATTTTAATATTTCAGGTTCAGGAGATGTGTATTATTCCGGGTCGCCCAGCGTGGTAAGCAATGTAAGCGGCTCGGGATCAATAAAGAAAATTGAAGTGCAGTAGCGAGAAAACTTAATCCCGCCTTAACCCCCTCTTCATGACTGTAAGTGAATTTTGCGAGGTAAATATTTCACCTACATCTTTTCACTTAAAAATTGAATGTCATGACACAATTTGATTCGCTCGAAATCCACGACGAAACCATTGAAAACGAAGCAACTACTGCTGTTGAGCCGATTGAAGAAACTGTTGAGACAATTGAAGAAACTGACGGTGAAGAAGATGGCGTTGAGGCTGGGCCAAACGAAGAGGAAGAAGAAGAGAAAGAAGGGTAATCTAGGCTCACTCAACAAAACTAAACGGTCCGAACATCTTTTCACAGGTGCTCGGGCCGTTGTTTTTTTGACCACTTTGCGTTTATTGTCCTTTCACAAACTTGCCTACATACCCGGCTTTTTCTCCAGTGATCTTTACAAAATAAATGCCCGGAGCAAGCAAAGCAGTAGGAATCATAATCATATTGTCCTGAATTTCAAAAGAAACCGACACGCGCTGGCCATTAGTGGCAAACAGCTCCACCGTTTGTGCCACATCATCGGACAATTCAACCCCTGCAAAATCAGAAGCCGGATTGGGCGAAATCATAACCTTGTTGAGTGAGGCATTGTCTGTGCCAGACAATGCTGGATCGAAACGCGTGCCACTGTTGAGCACCTGCTTGGCGTCTACTTCTTTCACAAACGACAAAACATAAATCTCATTGGCATTCCAATTGGCTGGAATGCTGAAATTGTAACTGTACGCGCTGGTAGCGCCCACAGTCGGCACCGTAAAATCGTTTCCAGAAACAGCGGTCAGCATTTTCCGAAATACATTGTGGTGAACCGACTCTCCATTGGGTGTTAACTGGTTGACGGTCTTTTCTACTACCGCTGCAAAAATTTTATAATTCCCCGCAGGGATTTCTCCAATGGCCTTGGCAGTCACCGTAACCTGGCGGTCATTGTTTGGGCCTGATTCTTCCACTTTCAGATGGAGCGGACTGGTTTGCCCCAAAAACATCAGCAGCTTGGCTTCGGTGAGGATCGGGTTGGATGGATTTTGAAGTGCGCCGTTCAGCACAATTGTTGGTGTGCCGGATATTCCGTTCAAAGTTGTCCAGGCCGTGTTCTCCGTAGTGTTTGCTTGATAAAAAACACATTGGGGGTAAGGCAGCATGGGGTGAACCGAAACATGGTGCACATCGTCAGCATATTGGGCTTGACCGATCAGGTTAAAAAACGCGGGGTTTCTAAAAGCGCAAGTGCCACAGTTGGAGTTTGTAAAATGCTCGATGAGCAGATATTTTTTTACACTCCCTTGTGCAGAAAGAAGCGATGACAAAATCAGGCAAAAAAAGAAGAGCGGGAATTTTTTCATGATTGAAAAGTAGTTGTATTTGTGAATGCCACAAAGATAACTGCTCACTACCCCACCCTGCTGCTTTTGAAATTTTCAAGTTCATAAAATGTCGCCACGCGAACGATTCGGTCAAACGCCGTATCCTTGCCCCAGAATTCTGAAACTTTCAAATCTATCATGCAAGTACTTCTAATGACTATGCCGGATTTCGCTTCAGGCGAAGTCTGGATCAGCCTCCTGACCCTCACTTTTTTGGAAATCGTGTTGGGGGTTGACAACATCATTTTCCTTAGCATCGTTTCCGCCAAACTTCCTGCCCATGAGCAACCAAAAGCCCGCAACATTGGCTTGATGCTGGCCATGGGGCTGCGAATTATCCTGCTCTTCGGCATCACCTGGATCATGGGAATGGATGCCGCAATATTCCACGTGGACTTTCTTGGATTGAAAGGAGGGCTGACCGGGCAGGGCTTGATACTCCTGATCGGCGGGATATTCTTACTTTATAAGGCCACCAATGAAATTCACCACAAGCTCGAAAGCCCTGAGTCTGCCGACGACCCAAAAGTGGGCAAAGGTAAAGCCGCGCTCAACGCGGTCATAATGCAAATAACCCTTATCAATGTGGTTTTCTCGTTTGACTCGATTTTAACTGCCGTGGGCCTTTCCAACGACCTCATTGTGATGATTATCGCTATTGTGGCCTCCGTGCTGGTCATGATGATATTCTCCGGCCCGGTGAGCAGATTTGTGAATGAGCACCCAACCGTGCAGATGCTTGGGTTGTCGTTCCTCATACTAATCGGATTCTCATTGATTGCGGAGGCGGCACATTTGGGGCATTTCACCGAGGGGTCTGTACCAAAAGGCTATTTGTATTTCGCCATTTTCTTCTCGCTTTTTGTTGAATTCCTGAATATAAGGATGCGAAAAGTTCAAAAGCCTATACAGCTCCATGGCTATGGCGAGACGGCCAAAAATCGCGGCCTTCTGGACGAAAACCTGCTTGACGACGAAAAGCGGCAAAAAAATTCATAGTTGCAAGTTTCAGGCTGGCGGACAATAATTTTCGCTCAACTTTAGTCTTGCCACTTGAAACTTGCAACTGTTTGATTTCTATGAAAAAACTACTCTTTCCTTTTCTCCCAGTGCTGGTGCTTGCTGCCTGCCAAAACCAGCCTGCCCCCATTGTGCAATCACCTGTTAATGCCAACGCACAAGTCATGTCAGAACCAGAATGGGTCAAGAGCGCAGTGCTGTACGAATGCAATGTGCGGCAGTTTTCGCCGTCAGGCAATTTTGCCGGGGTTCGTGCTGCGCTGCCAAGATTGCGCGAGTTGGGGGTTGATGTGTTGTGGATCATGCCAATCCACCCCATTGGCGTAGAGCAGCGGAAGTTGGAGCCTGGCGATGCAGGCAGCCCTTATTCGGTGCGAGACTATTTTGCAGTAAATCCCGATTTCGGCACCGAAGATGATTTAAAAAACTTGGTAACCGAAGCCCACGCCCTGGGTTTGAAAGTAATCCTGGACTGGGTGCCCAATCACACGTCCTGGGATTCGGAATGGAAAAAATCGCATCCTGAATATTTTACGAAATACAAGGGCGAATTCACCGTACCGCTCAACGAGCATGGACAGCCCATTGACGACTGGAGCGATGTGTGCGATCTGGATTATGCAAATCCTGCCACCCGCCGAGCCATGATAGGGGCGATGCAATATTGGCTCAAAACTTGTGACATTGACGGTTTCAGGGTAGACATGGCCGGGCTTGTTCCAAATGACTTTTGGGCCGAAGCCCGACCAGCGCTCGATTCTGTGAAACAGGTCTTTATGCTCTCTGAATGGCAAGACGAGCCTGGGCATTTCCGCTCCTGCTTCAACACAAACTACGGCTGGAAATGGAAAGACGTTACGAAAGACATTGCTACAGGCAAGCAAAATGCCCAATCGCTCGACACATTGTTGCGGTTTTTGAACGGTTATTACCCCGAAGGATATTCGCAACTTTACTTTACGCAAAACCACGATGAAAACTCCTGGAACGGGACGGAAACCGAACTCTATGGCGATGCGGCGGATGTTTTCAACATACTAGCATTCACTTGGCAAGGGATGCCGATGCTTTACAACGGACAAGAGGACGGGCTTTCCAAGCGCCTGGCATTTTTTGAAAAAGACCCGATTCGATGGAAAAATTTTGAAAAAACGCCGTTTTTCCAAAAACTTTGTGACCTGCGGCACAACAACAGCGCACTGTGGTCGGGTCGGCACGGCGGCAAACTTGAAAAGATTGAAACCAACCAAGACGATCAAGTGTATGCATTCACCCGCGAAAAGAACGGAGACCGCTTAGTGGTGGTGCTTAATCTTAGCAAAAAGCCTTGTGCCGTCACCCTCCGCCCAAGTGATGCGGTGGTATCAGGAGTTTATCTTAGTGTGTTTGGTGCAAGCACGGTGCAACTGACCAAGGATATGCAATTGAACCTGAAACCTTGGGAATACTTGGTTTTGACAAATAAATAGACCTCCAAGAAACAATTAAAATGGCCTCTAACGGCGATCAAAATTACCATCACCGACTCTCAACAGCGGGTCTTATTATCACCCTTGGTATCATTTATGGTGACATTGGCACCTCGCCGCTGTACGTGATGAAGTCTATCGTTGGCGATGGGATAGTAAACCGGGAGACTATTTTAGGGGCGGTTTCGCTCGTTTTTTGGACGCTCACCATCCAAACCTCCTTCAAGTATATTGGCCTTGTGCTCCGCGCCGACAATAAAGGCGAGGGGGGCATTTTTTCGCTTTACACCTTGGTTCGACGGCGCAGGAAATGGCTTTTGTTCCCGGCCATGATCGGTGGTTGCGCCGTGCTTTCGGAGGGTATGATTACGCCGCCAATTACGGTTTCGGCAGCCCTTGAGAGTTTGGCATCGGTTCCTGCGCTTCAAAATATGCATCTTCCAACGATGCAGATAACTATTGGCATCATCAGTTTAATTTTTGTGTTCCAACAGTTTGGAACAGTAGCAGTGGGCAAGCTTTTTGGCCCGCTGATGCTACTTTGGTTTTCAATGTTGGGGGTGCTGGGAGGCATTTCATTGTCGCATGATTGGACAGTTTTGCAGGCACTGAACCCAGTTTTTGCGATCAAAATATTGATACACCATCCCCATGCACTGGTGCTAATGGGCGCAGTGTTTCTTTGTACCACGGGTGCCGAAGCCCTCTATGCCGATTTGGGCCATTGCGGCAAACAAAACATCCGAATCAGTTGGATTTTTGTCAAAACTTGTCTGGTGCTCAATTACTTAGGGCAAGCTACCTGGTGTCTGCAATATGAAGGGGAAAGCCTGCCCACCTTTATGGCATTGGCAGGCGACAATTTGGAGCCTCAGCACGTGAACCCCTTTTATGGTGTTATGCCCGATTTCTTTTTGCCCTTTGGCATCGCCATTGCCACTATGGCTGCAATTGTTGCCAGTCAAGCTATGATTTCAGGGTCATTCACGCTCGTGAGCGAGGCCATCCGCCTGGATTTGCTGCCAAAATTGACAGTCATTTTTCCAACGCAGATGAAAGGGCAACTGTACGTTCCTGCAGTGAATACGCTCCTATGGGCAGGCTGTGTTTTCGTCACGTTTTATTTCAAGGAAAGCAAACACATGGAAGCGGCTTATGGCCTCTCGGTGACGCTGACGATGCTTATGTCCACTATACTGCTTTCCAATTTTTTTGTATTGAACCGTGTGAAGCCCATTTTTGTCTGGATATTCCTGATCTGGTATTTGTGTTTTGAGGGTGCTTTTTTTGCAGCCAACTTGCTGAAATTCAAAGACGGGGGCTTCATTACAGTACTCATCGCCTCTGTGCTGTTTTTCCTGATGTTCGTGTGGGTGCAAGCCAAAAAAATTAAGAACCGATATATCCAAAACATCAAGATCAACGATTACATAGACCAGCTCATCTTGTTGGGCAGCGATGAAGACATCCCCAAATGTGCTTCCAATCTGGTGTTTCTCAGCAGCACCAAATCTCCCAAAAAAGTCGAGGAAAAAATCCTTTACTCCATCCTTCAGACACAGCCAAAACGAGCCGATATCTACTGGTTTATACACCTTGAAACAACAGACGAGCCATACACGATGGAATATAAGGTGAACATGATCGCCCGCGACGATGTGTATAAAGTAAACTTTAGGCTCGGCTTCCGGGTAGAACAGCGTATGAACCTCTTCTTGAGGAAAGTGGTAGAAGATCTCATGGAAAACGACGAACTGAACATCCGCTCCCGATACCATATTGGTCACGGCGAAATTGCCACAGGCGATTTCAAATTTGTAATAATCCAAGAATTCTTGTCGCACGAAAACGACCTTCCATTGTTGGAGCAGGCCGTTATGCGTATTTATCTTGCTGTTAAGAGTATCACCGCTTCGCCACAAAACTGGTTTGGGCTTGACAATGATTCGGTGGAAATAGAGCAAGTACCGCTTGTTTTGCGCAGGGTGAAGGATTTGCAGTTGAAGAGAATACCCTAACCGCATCCGCCGAATGCCAAAAGACCTATAAGGTTTTTAAAAACCTTATAGGTCTCGATTTGCGTTGCCTCCCCTTTTTTCAATCAATTATTTCAGCCGAGGATGATCCCTGTAGCCGAGTTGTTTGTCTCCTTCAATTCCAGGATTTGATTGCGCGGGTCTATGGTGACTTTGAATTTGCAATTCGCCGGGCAGGGCTTGCTGGGGCTGCCGGGTGTTTGAAGTTCAATCTCCTCTCCGACAGAAAGGGCAGGTATATTGAGTGTCAAAACTTCCTCGCCGCTGGTGGTAGTCCACACAAGCTTGCACCTTGATGCTGGCGCATCGGCTCGTCCATCGTTTTTTACTTTGAAAAACAAGTTCGTGCCTTCCGTCCGGAAATCCAGCGCAACTGAATTCACGTTCAAAATGGGTTTCAAGTCGGGCAAAATCGGCTGCCCATGCGCTGCGAGTCTGAAGTTGTTGTTTTCATCAGACTCTTCCACCTCGTCGCCAGAGTCAATTTTGATAATCAGGAACGGGTAGTCCGGGAGGTTCAGATCGGTATACGAAAAGGAGATGTTGACCAATGTTTTGGACGCTCCAGGAGCAAGCAGAGAGGCCCCACTTCCATGAAAGGCGGGGGAAAAGGAAGCCCCGCCAGCGATTACTCTTGTCGCGTTGACAATGGAAGCCTCTTTCGAGAGCCAGCACTGATACGCCACGCCTTCCAGGTTCACAGCTAAAGAGCCTTTGTTTCTGACCGAAATCTGGAACGTGACAAAATTCAAATTCGGATTGTTTTCAAAAAGAACCGAGGATTCGATGAAAAGGTCGGGCCTAGCTTTGGCTTGTGCTTGGAGCTGGCTGCTTGCGCAAATGGCGAACAGGAGAATCAGTATTTGCGATTTCATTTTTAAAAAATTTGTAAAAACGGAGCGGTGGCGTCCTGCCGCTCCATTTTATTTTTGTGAATTTTAGGCAATCATAACACGCGTACCCCCCAATCCCTACTGGCCAATCAAGACGGCGATGATGGAATTGTTGTCCTTTTTGAGTTCAGCGAGCACGTTATTCGGGTCTAGCGAGAATCGGTACGAAACCAAGCTTTCTTGTTCGATGTATGGCAGCGCGAAAGAGCCGCTCGCCACTTCGCCAGGCTTTAGCACTGATTTTTCGCACTCAAGCGCGATGCTCCTGGAAACTTCCCTCCAAGTATGCTGGACACCACGTGCCTCCTTTTTGCCAGAGCCTTCAATTAAGTAAGAAACCAGCGGCTCACGATTTGCTCCAAGCAATTGGGCATCGGCATCCCCATTGTTTTTAATGGACCAGATCACATTTAGTTGATCTGTGCCATTTTTCTTTACGGTTGCGGAAATCAGCGCCAAATCAGGCCGCTTTTCTGTCAGATAGCGTTGTGCTTTTGTCTCGCTCAAATTGGCAAGGCAAAAAAATGCGATGATCAGCACGGACGTGCTGAAAGAGAAATGCAGTTTCATCGTTGAAAAAAAAATTTAAGAGTGAAAGTGAAAGTTATGTAGGATACAGTGCCTTTACCAGGTCATTGAAATATCAGCGCATCATGCACGACACCCCGGCCACGGGCAGAATATTTTTGAATTTGAGCCGCTCTGCATAATCCACGCGAACCCCGTAAGAAAGCATTACATTGTGGTTGATGCGCCAATCGCCACCGTAAGTCACCGAGAAACGCTCTACTTGAATCAAGTTCAGTCCGGGAGCATCCAAACCAAATGGAGCGTCGGCTTTGGCATAGAGGAACTCTGTAAAAAAGTTGAATTTGGGGCTACCATAGCGTACACCGATACCGCCAATGAGGATATTGCCCTGGGTGGCGGTCGAATCCAGGTTTTCCTGCATGACATATTTGAGCACCCCTGTCAAAAGCATTTTTTTTCCAATGCCCGCACTACCGTTCAACCACAATGCCGTGGCTTTGCCTTGCAGCGAAAGACTGTCCAGCGCCGCGTTTTGATAGGATAAAACCTTTCCCCAAGCCACATCAAGGTGCGCTGCATTCCAGTATGATTTCACATAAGTGCTCGCCACAGCCTGTATCCGCTCTTTTTGTGCTCTGGAGTCGTAGTCTATCACCTGTCGCATGGAGTCCAGTTTTACGGTGAGCATTGATTTTTCTTGTAAAGAAATACCCTCCTTTCTGCGCAGATCTTTGAGCCTCCGCAATTCAGTTTGCTGTGCTTCCGAGCGCCGGGAATAGGCTGAATCAATGCCCACGAACAGTTTCATGTCTTTCAAGGGATCGTGCTGGCGGTAGAGGTTGATTTTGATGGCCAAAGAAGCTCGCCTCCTTGTCACATCGTCCTCAATGGTACCCGCGGAAACATCAAGTGTTGAGATGGTTCTCATCAGCGGCGAAGCCCTGCGGTAGCGTCCCAGGTCCGGGCGATTGTAGACCGCTTCCCAGACTGGTTGCGTCTGAATGGCGATATTGGGTTTCAATCGCCAGGAGCGGAACGACCAGTCTACCTTGAAATCGCGAATGTTGTTTGGCCTCGAAATCTGGGAAGGGTTCACTGCCAAAAGATCAAAGGCCGGAGATGTGGGGATACTGAATTCGGTGGCTTTTACCACACTGTTGGTCGTTTGCTGGGCGTTTGCGCACAGGTTCAGAAAAATTAAGCAAGCAGTGAGGATCGGTGATAATTTCATGGTGAAAACCTTTTTACCATTTAGTGTCAGAAAGGAAGATTACCTAACTGGCCGAGGAGATTTTTTTCACGGCAAGCAACCCGCCTTCGCTAAAGCTGCGTGAGTAGCGGGCAACCCGCCTTCGCTAAAGCTGCGTGAGTAGTGGGCAACCCGCCTTCGCTAAAGCTGCGTGAGTAGCGGGCAACCCGCCTTCGCTAAAGCTGCGTGAGTAGCGGGCAACCCGCCTTCGCTAAAGCTACGGCGGGTAAAAAAAACAGGCCGGCTACGCGACATACCGCGAACCGACCCGTGTTGAGGGCAAAAAAAACCCGCTTGCTATTCTTGTCTATTGTGCCGCCTGCGGCTCTCCAAAGATGAAATTATCCATCACCGACACATCAACGCTACCGCCGTCGTTTGGGCCGAGCGGCGAATTGCCATACTCGATCCTGACACGATGCACAACCGCCTCGGGAAACAGTACGCCCAAAAAGACATGGCCGTTATTCAGCACTGGCGTAGCATACGTGCCCAGCGAATTGTCATTAATATCGAAATATTCAAAGGCTGTGTTTTCCACCCGATCCACGTCTACATACACCGCCCCAAATCCCCGAACAACCGCTTTAGTGGAACTGCCAGGTACATAAAAACGGATATCTGCGATATTGCTTCCAACCGGAGAGAACAGCCGCTCACCGCTGAACGGCGGAAAAATTGCGGTATAGGTAGGATTGATATTTCCAAATGAAGTAGGCGTGTTTGTTGGGTTGTTGCTGTCGGCGCTCACCATTAGGCCGGTGCCGGGGGTACTAATTACAATGCCGCGTGAACGGGGCGCTGTGGGGCTGTTGAACAAATCAGGCAGGTAAAGATTGGGGGCAGATTCTGCATCAGTGAGCGCATCCCAGTTAATTTCACGAAATCCTGGGGTTCCCTTTGTGCCGGGCTCGCCGCCGTTGTCGGCGCCGAGCAGGGACTTGTACTCGTCAATTTTGGCTTGAATGTTCGTGCTGGCAGTCAGTACCATAGGGTCGGCTGCAGTTTTGTCTTTTTTGCAGTTGGCCATAGGAAAGGAAAGGGTCAAAAGCGCGGAAGCAATTGTCAAGGCGAATGATTTTTTCATAAAATATTGTTTTTGGCAAGCAGTGAAGAAACTAGTTGTGATGACTGGGTGAGTCAGCATTTCCCATTTGTTCCATTTGCGCCAAAAACCTAACCTTGTGTTTGGAAATATTTTTCTTTGCCCTTTGCTGGGAGACTGTTTGAAAACCTACTTATTTGCCGCCATAAAAAGGTCTTGATATTGTAATAGCATTGCCACCGTATTTGCTAGCACCTTTGTGGAATAAAAAAAAGCCGTTTTGACTACCCTAAACCGACTTGCTTTATGAGAAAATTTTCATCCTTGCTGCTTCCAATACCCATTTTATTTGCAGCTCATTCTCTTTTTTCCCAAATACCTTGCGACAGCGCAAAAATCTCCGCCGCTATAGCCCGTTCGAGCGAACTGCTGGAGGGCGGAAAAATTCAAGACGCACTTGAACTTGCTTTGCATTCACAGAATGGCTTGGCGGCTTGTCCTGCTGATTCCGTCCTTCTCGAAGAAGTTTTCCTGCTCTTAGACGACTGCTATCAAGAAGCTACCGTAGACTTTTTGAACAAAAGCATGTTCAATAAAGCCATTGATATGGCCGAGCGGTGCCTCGCACTCAACCGCCACGCGCCGAGCGGCCACCCCGATCATTTGGCAAAAGCCTATTTTACGCTTGCCAATGCGCACAATTTGAACGGCAACCCCAAGATCGCGATTGAATCTGCCGCAAAAGGATTGAACGTGCGAAAATCAACAAGCCCATCTGACCCAAAAATCGCCTTGAACTACGATCAATTGGTGACCTTCTCAATCGCGCTCAACGATACCGCAACGGCGCGGCTTTGGCTTCAAGAATGGAACCATTTCCATCGCAACATCGGAAGCAAGGCCGGTGAGCAAGCGCGGATCAATCTCGCTCGATATTGGTCCATGTAGTGTGAACTTAAAGGAGAAATTAGCCTGGAAATAAAAGTGCTGGAAGATACCCTGGCACGTTATGGAGAGCAGGTTAGAGCCAGAGGAGGCTTAGCTCCCGCGATTTCAGAATTTCACCTTTGCGAATTGTACGTTCAAATCGGAGCGTATCAAAAATCCCTTTTCTACGCCGAAAAAAACGTCGCGCTTTTTGAAACTCGGCTAAAGCAGCAAAGAGGCCATCTTTTTAGCCGCTCGCACTACGCTTGGTGCTTAGCGCAATCGTCGAGAGCCGCTTGGCATTTATTTGCCGAAACCCGCGACACTTCCAAGTACAATTTGGCTGCTAGGAGGTGCGAACAAGCGGAGAACGTGATTTTTGCCATGCGCGACCGTATGCCCACCGATGGTTTTCGAGATTGGATCGCAAACGAGATAGGGATTGTCGACAATCTTTCTGAGGTGCGGTATGGGATGTTCGTCCAAACGGGCGACAAAAAGAATATCGAACGAGCCTTTGAAGCGGTCGAAGCCTATAAAACATTTGCTGTACAGGAATTCCTTCACGAAACCTACGCCCTTCAATGGGGCGGGTTGCCCGATTCGCTTTTCCAGCAGGAAACCGCCTTGCGCGAAGAGGTGAACGATCTTGAGACCAATTTTTTCATGGTTCGCTTGCGGCCCAATGCTGACAGTCTCATCGCCGTGAACGACCAGAAATTATTCGTCCTGCGCGACCGATACGGTGTTTTTTTAAACGGCTTGGAAAGCGCCTACCCCGAATATTTCCGCCTGAAATACGTCCAGCCCAAGACTAGACTCGAACAAGTGCAAAACCAAATACTCCAGCCCGGCCAGTGCCTGCTCGACATTTGTATTCAAAACGACTTGGTGTTCGCGCTGCTTGTCCGGCCAGACACGGTGATTTGGACAGCAAGCCCCTTTGACAGTGCTTTGGAAAATGCCCTTGAAGTATTGACGCGCGATTCTCGGAGTTTTGCAGAATATCAAAAACTCCCAGAAAAGGAATACCTTGAAAGGATTCAAGCGTTTGCGGATGCTTCCCATGAAGTTTACAAAGGCCTGATCGCACCGATTCGCCCCTTGCTTTCCGAAGAGGTTTTGCTCATTCCCCGCAACGAACTGGCCAATCTTCCTTTTGGGGCTTTGCTAAGCCAGCGAGAAAAAAATATGGGCAAGCCGTTCTTATGGCATTTCTTAGACAATGAACTGATTTTGAGCCAAGCCTATTCCGTGGGGCTGTTCCAATTTGTTCAAAACCGTCCAGTAGCGAAAAAGCCTACTGGCACTGTGCTTGCACTTGCTCCATTCTTTGAGGGGAAAGTTTCTGAGGATCTCCAGTTGCCTGTAGGTGATGTCGCTTCGCTCACACGAACGGACATTTTCAAGCCCTTGCCCAACAGGGGAACCGAGGCGATTTCGATCGCACGATTGGCCAATGGCCAATCCCTTATCGGTCTGAATGCCACCAAAGCCAATTTCTTGAAGAACTACCAAGATTTTAATATCCTCCACTTCGCTACGCACAGTGCGGCGAATGATGTGCTGGGAGAATACTCTTTCGTGGCATTGCAAGCGGAAGAGGAGGCCCAAAAGATTGATTTTCTCTATGCAAGGGATATTTACGGGCTTCGGCTTTCTGCCGATCTCGTTGTGTTGTCGGCTTGTGAAACAGCCCTTGGTCAATTTAGAAAAGACGAGGGTGTGGTAGGGCTTTCACGGGCTTTCACCTGTGCGGGCGCACGCAACGTGGTGGCCTCCCTCTGGTCGGTCAACGACGCGAGCACCCAGCGCTTGATGGTGTTGTTTTACAAAGAAATCAAAAAAGGAATTCCCTACAACCGCGCATTGGCCAATGCCAAACGGGCTTTCATCAAAGAGAACCGATCCTACGCGCACCCTTATTTTTGGGCGGGGTTTGTGCTGAACGGGAGATAAACTTTTTTTGGGGATTTGGTTATTCGGGGATTTGGTTATTTGGGGATTTGGTTATTCGAGTGGCCAAGCTTGGGTATTTGAATAACCAAATCAACAAATAACCACTACCTCAAATCTGAGAAATTAACCTCGAGGCCTCTTGCTGAAACGTGTGCCCCTCATCGTCGACAATCTTCTTCAACTTCTTCATTGCATTGGGCTTTACCTGTTCAAAATCAGGCAATAGGGCCAGCACTTCGTACCACTGCGCAGCCTCGCCATAGCGGATGCTTCCGGTCAGTTGGCCAAACACGGCCGCAGCTTGCGCATATTTTTTCAGGCTGAAAAGAGCGTGGCCGCGCAGGTAAGCAACGTCTGTTTTGTATTCAGGAGAATCGTTTTGTAGTGCATTGAGCGCATCGGCGTAGCGGTGTTCTGCAAGCGCACGACGTGCATCGTTGAGCACATTCTGGCCTGGGGGCGTACCGCTCCTGATTTCAGTATCGAAGTCGGGAGCGCGGAGTTTGATTGGGCCAGCGCGAGATAGCGGTTGGAGCTCTGGGCTGGTTTTTGCGCGATAGGCTCTTGCGCAGGCGGCACAGTCTGTTGTACGGGCGGAAGCAATTCCGAGGGCTGTTCTTGAGGCGGCAGTGGATTTCCCTTTTCAGCCTTCGGCCAAAACAGCCATGCCGCTCCCCCAAGGGCAAGCAGCACAAGCAGGATTCGGAGCGGCGCACCGTTCCCTCTGTTTCCCCCTTCAGGAGGAGTGTTGCGCCATTGCTTCATTTTGGCGCTGAGATCGGAGGCTACGAGTGATTCGCGGGCTTCGCGTTCGAGCCGTTCGTTTGAATTGTAAGGCATGATGTCATTGCAGCGGGGGATTAAATGTGGAAAAACTCTTTGAGTTCATGGCTGTTTTCAATCAGTGCCTTGAGTTTTTTGCGGCATTCAGAACATTGGTTCATCGCTACCTGGTCTGAGGCATAGCCCATTTCGGTGGCGATTTCTTTCATGGAGTAACTCAATTGGTAAAGGCCAAGAAGCCGCTTGCATTTGTCGCCGAGCACGCTGAACATCTGTTGGTGCACGGCCTGTCGCTCCCGGTTGTACATTTCGTCGTCCGTAAATTGCGCCATTACAACCCGCTCGTCTTCTTCCATTGCCACGATTTTTCCCAGTTTTCTTCGTCGGTTGAGCCATTGCAATTTTTGCGATACTGCAAAAAAACGTTTTCAACGTTGCCTCCGCTCGATATTTCCCTTCGCGCAACAAACGGTCAAAAGTGATAAAGGCATCGTGGTACAAATCCTCTCCATCGGCCTCGGAGCCACCGTGTTCGGTAGCGTAATGGCGTACCCAGCGTTGCAAGCCCTCGTTGCCAAACCACCATTGCAATGCCCGATCGCGCTCCGCTCCACCGCCAGCAAGGGCGATGACGATGGATTGGTCGGTCCACGGTGCTGCTTGGCTCATAATCGGTATAAGGTTCGAACTAAACTCCGGTTGAGCAAAAGTAGTTGGAAATATCGTTTGCAATGTTCGGCACGAGTTTCTCTTTAGTGTTCCTGATTTTGGAAACCTAACCTTTGCCGCATCATTCTTTCCGCTTTTTCTTTTAAGGGTTCAATGTCTTGGGCGCCCAATCCTGTTGTTGGGATGGGTTCATCCCATACGATTCGCACAATGCCAGGGCGCAATCCAGCACCATTGGCAGTGATATGGCGGATGTTCACGATAGTCTGCACCGCTACGGGCGCTCCAGTTTGAATGGCGATTCGGAAAGCGCCATCAAAGAAAGGAGCCAGTGGTTGGTCACTGTCGTTTCGGCTGCCTTCGGGATAGATAAAAATACTCCAGCCTTCTGCCAATTGCTGTTTTAATGCTACTACGCTGCGTGCCCGACTCATCGCGCTACTTCTATCCACCACGAGGCACATCTTTCTAACAATCAGACCGAATACGGGGATTTTCAGCAACTCTTGTTTTGCCAAAAAACGGAACACCCCAGGAAATGCGTGTCCGTTCACGATAAAATCGAGGGAGGACCTGTGGTTGCCCACTATGACGTAACTTTTTTGGGGATCAATCCACTCGCTGCCCTCCACCTTTAAGCGAATGCCAACCAGCGTCAAGAAAATCGGCGTGAAAATGTGGTGCAGATAATAAATATTGTTCCGCAAAGCCCGCTTTCCGGGCGTAATCGCCATGTTTATCCCAACGAATGGGAGGCTCAGGGTCATCAAAATCAAAAAAAGCGCGGCGGCGTATATAGCCCAGATTTTTGCCATGGCGCGAAGGTAGGGAATTGCGATTTTGGATTTACGATTTTGGATTTACGATTATTTTGATCCGAAAAAGGGCTGAATTGTGCCTTTTTCGGATCAAAATAATCGTAAATCCAAAATCCAAAATCGTAAATCGTAAATCGTAAATCCAAAATCGTAAATCGTAAATCGTAAATCGCTATCACCCAAGCAATGTCCGGTAATCGTCCCAGCGCGCATCTTCGTTTTTCATTTCTAGGAGTTCAAACAATTGGCCTTCATACATCACTTCCAGTTCGGGCGCAGTGCGAGCAGTGCGTAGTTCAAGCAGCCCTTTGCGCAATTGCTCCAAACGCCAAGCATAGGTCTTTTCCATCTTTTCAAAAATGGCCGTACAGGCAGCACTGTGATCGTCGCCGCCCCGCCCTGCCACTACAGCTTCCTGAAAAGCAGTCGCGTTTCGGGCCACCATTTTGCCTTCATCAAGGATGAAGTAAGCCGTGTGCGGCCATTGTTCGGGCGGTGGCAAAAGGTGGGCATATAGCACCAATTGAAGGTCTTCTCCATTTTGAATCAATTCTTTGCGTCGCTTTACACCGCTCCATTTCAAGTCAATAATGGCTTGCTCTTCGCCCCGGCGCAGCACCAGATCGGCCTTGCCGCGCACTGGCATTCCGACAAAATGGCCTTCCAGCTCCATTTCGGTATTTTCTACCTCCCAGCCATTATTTTGCAACAGCGAGACCAGGCTCCAGGCGGCGTTTTTTACCTTATTTAGAAAAGCCATCCGTTCAGGTTCCCGACCGTAGAGCAACAAGGTTGCGCCTTCGCGGGGGAACAAATTGCTGGCTTCGTGCTCCACCCATTCGTTCAGGGCGCGGCGGTTAAGCCCTGTGAGGTTTTCCTTCAAAAGTTTCTCAAAAAAACGGTGCGCAAGGCTGCCCAACAAAGTGTTGTCGCCCGTCACGCTGAGCAGGCTGGAGCGATAAAGCCGCAGTTTTTGGCGAAAAAACCAACGGTGTGGGTAATAAAACAGACTATCTAGATTAGTAGGAGTCTCGTATTCGCTATCGGAAAGTAGCTTTGGGTTAGAAAGTTGAATCTGGGGCTTTGGGCGAACGGCAGTGCGGGTTGCGACACGCGCTTGATGAGGAATTTTCAACCATTCAGCAAAGCGCACACGATCGTTTTCACGATCTAGGTGGAAGCTAAAATCCTTGATTTCATCTCCAAAAATCGCCTCGATATCGCTGAGTAAAAGCGGCGGAACGGCCGCTGCGCCATCCACTTGCTCGGGAATAACGAGCAACAAACTTCTTGACGTTTGCAGTACTGGCCGTAGTTGGAGCAGTTGTTTGCGCTGACTTTGCTGGCGAGGTGTTTCAAGTACAACCCTTTGATTTTCAAGGAAAATCCGTTCTTCTTTTTGCCATTTATCCGGCGTTGGCGTAGCGTTTTCAAATACACAATTCCACCAAATCAGGTCTTCCACGGGTGCGGCAAAAGCGCCAGATTGGTGCGCGAATGCAAAACTCCCTGCTTCAGCGGGCGCTAATTGCATGGGAGAAGGCTCATAAATGGTGCGCACGATGCGTTCCAATTCCAAGAAACCGATGCGCTGTTCTGGCAGGGTTTCCAACAATTCCCGGATTCTGCGGGCTTGTTCGGCCAGGACCAACAAGGATGGGTTGGTGCTACCCGATTCTTCATAAAAACGCTGCGCCCACTCCTGCAGGTAAACATACAGTGCCACCGCATCGCGTTTAGGCGCCGTGCCATCAGCGGCGTAACGGCGTCGGTCGAACCAAAAATCGTATTGATCCCGCGCTTTATCAGGCACCTTGGCTTGCTCCAAATAGCTGAACACCGCTGCAAACCAGGTATCGCTGAACAAGCCTGGTTTTTCAGCCAAAACACGTGCAATTTCCAAGGCCAAGCCTGCCTCCAAAGGCTTGACGGGTAACGTGACAAACTCCATGATTTTGAACACGTCCACGGGTTCCCACAAGAATGCAGGGGCAAGTTTGAGCACTTGCAAAGAAGGTCGGGCGAGCGAGGCGGAGAGCACCCCCATCGGCGCAAAACCCTCATTCACAAGGTTTTGCTCCAGGAGGAGGTTCATTTCCGGGATCAAGAAAGTGGGGTGGTAGTCGGTGTTTTCGCGAAGGATTTGGGCCAGGAATGTGGCTGCATCCGAATCGTGACGGGCACGGAGTATGGCCAATCCTGTGCCTTCTTCCAAATTTGACAACTTTTTAAAAGTTGTCAAATTTTCGCGTTTTCCAAAGACAATGGAAGATTGCAGCCTACCTAATCTTGTTTCATCTTCCGCAGCGCCACCAATTTGAACTTCCTCGATTTCAATGTTTTGCTTTTGAAAAACAGTCAGAACCCGCTGTACCACAGGTGCTTGCAAGTGCACTGGCTCATAGAGCAGGACTTTGTCCAAGGAAATTCTTAGGCTTTGTAGCAGGTCCAATACCTGCGCAAAACGGTCTGCGAAACCTGCTGCTTGAACGCCCAATTCAGGGTCTTGAAGTTTTTTCTGAAAAATCGCTTCTACCAGTGCAAGGTCGCGAAGGCGGGGTGGCAGGTCATCGGCCAATATAAAATCCCAGCCTGCAAGCAGGAGTTCATCTCGCCACGCGAGCAGTGCTTCTGCGGTGGCAAAGCGGTCGGCGGCAAAGGATTTTTCGAAAAAAACTGCTGCGGACTGGGCGGTTTCAGCCAGCTGTTGACCAAGCGCCTGCCGATACAATTCAATACGCAGATAAGCAGTGTTGTTCCTGTAACCGCTCAGGCCCAGTTGGCCTTCCAGCCAAAGCAGCAGTTTGGAAGGGCCTGCAAAGTATTCGCCCGCGCGCTGGGGGCTGGGCGGGGCGTGAACGATGTTGTCGAATTCGTGGCCTAGGTGAAGGATCATATTGGGGCAAACTTAAGAAACGATATTTGTTGCGAGGCGTTTTTATTTTCTGGCCAATATCAACAAATCGGTGGTTTTTGTTTCCTCTTTTGTTGGATAGTCCTGTCGTGTTATTTCGATGATTTTAAACCCGTTTCCTTCGAGGGTTTGCGTCAAATAATCCGCCTGATGAAAGTACATATAGGTCTGATCGCCATGGCTATTGGTTTGTATCCCAGATTTGTTATAATCATCTTCCATCGTGCTTAAATATAGTATGCCCTGAGGTTTTAATAGCAAAGTGGCATCGCTTATTAATTTTATAGATTCTTCTTTCGATAGATAGGGCAAGCAAAAACCGCACAAAATTGCATCATAATGCTTATCGAGCATAGCAATATTCCGACAGTCCATGACTATAAAATCAGCCCTGGGGTTATTTGTTTTTGCCAGTTCAATCATGTTTGGCGCTACATCAATTCCTAAGATTTTGAACCCTGGCCGTCTTTCTAATAAGTACTTAGTTATATTGCCTGGCCCGCAACCTATCTCTAAGATTTCAGCATTTTCATTTGAAATAATGTTGCAAAACAAATCGAACGAATGCTGGTATACATCCACATTCATGTATTTGTTTTGATAATCGCTGGCGTATTGGTTGAATATTTCTTTTGCAGTTTTGAGGTTATTCATGGGTGGGTGTTTTTTCGGTGTTACTATGACGTTTGGAATGTGCTTTCTAGCAATTTCAGTCAAAAGTCATGCATTTTACTATTTTTGCCAATCTTTTGTTGAAACAAATTTTTTGAAAATGGACTCGAACGAAGTGGTGAAAACCAGCGACATAACGCTCCGAGTGGGCTTGAACGCCGAACAAGTGCCTGTGCGCATCGAATGGGGCGCGAGCGACCGCAACGGCGGCGTACTCGAAGAATGCAAGGCAATGGCCATCGCCCTGTTTGACAAAGAGCACCGCGACACGCTGCGCATTGACCTATGGACCAAAGAAATGCAGGTGCTGGAAATGGACCGCTTTTTCTATCAAATACTGCGCTCGCTCAGCCAAACCTATTTAAAAGCTACCCAGAACAAGGAGTTGGCGGAAGATGTGGCGAAATTTGCACACTACTTTGGGCAGCAGACGGAGATTGTGCCGAAGGAGTAGTTCCTCTACTGCGTCAACAGCGCATGACAAATCCAATTGGCGATAGCTTGTCGGTTGTTTTGGATTACAATCCTTTGCTGGTCCCAGTCGTTTTGAATATTTGCAAGTTCAATGTAGACTGCCCGGGGGGTGTAGGTTTCCTTGAGCGTAAATAGATTGCGCGAACTGACGGTGCCACTATAGCCCCGTCCTCCTTGAGCCTTGCGGTATTTGGTTGCAAAAGTCTGGTGGATGTGTTCTGCCAGCTCCAGGCTTGGGTCGCTGCCAGGGCGGAAGTAGAAAAACACGTCTTGTTTTTTCTCATGGCTTCGCGAGTCCACATGGACTTCAATAATGGTCTGATCTGCCTGTCCAATCTTTAAGTGCTTCTCCGTCAATGTGTTAATTATATCAGTACGCTGTTTGAGTCGCTCTTTTTGGTCATATGGAATATTCAGGCCGCCCAACACTTCTTCGTCTTTGTCGCAGTCCAAATAGATGCCATCGCGGATGCCATCGTTAGGGTCTCGGACGATCATGTAGGCCGTTGCGCCATGGCTGACGAGCAGGCGTAGGAGACGCAGCGTTACATCGTAAGCGTATTCATCCTCGCAAAGCGTGTGGCCCGCGCGTTTCCCTTGTGCGCCCACATCCGGGCCGCCGTGACCACTAATCAGGTAAAACACCTTGCCTTTCATGTTCCTGTTTAGCAAGGGTGTTTTTTGGTAACTGGGACCAAAAATGGGGAATACGCGATCACCACCCCGGTCTTTTTCGCCGCCCATTTCGACGTTGGGCATCGGCCGTGTCTTATCTCTGACCTGCTCCTTTTTAATGGCTCCAATGGCTGCCGCTGCTGTTTTGGGTGGAGGAGTGTCGGCGCAGTTTATTTCATGCCATGGAACCCAGAGCCGTTTGTTTTCAATAAAATAATCGGGACGTAAGGCTTTACGCTGTACCATTTTGTTGTATTCCTCGATACGTTTTGCCTTTTTCCAGTCCTCTATATTGAGCGTTGTACGAATACTCTTGCCGTTGTAGACCACCACAAGCACGGGCAATTTGTAGCTTTCACCAGGTCTGAGCCGGTTGTTTTCAAGTTCATTTATTTTGAGAAATTGGCTGACGTTGCAACTATAGGAGGCAAGCCCATAGCGGTCGAGCAGATCGAGCGCATCGTCACCAGATTTGGCATTTGCGATGAGGTAGTTTTCATTACCCGCAGTTGTTTGCGCATTGGAGTACGCGCTGACAAACAAGCACAAAAACAGGAGAACCAAACAGTTTTTGGAAGGGATCATCTTGGCAGGTGTGTATAATTCTACGGGCAAAAGTAAGTTAGATTTGCAAATTCAATCTGATGGGCGGGTAAAGCTTCCAAGGATAATGTCTTGTCGCGTTGGAAAGATTCTTAAAAACCTGCTTTGATTTTCCCCACCTTTGCCCACTCAAAACCACAGAACGAGACAATCTTGATGCAAATTATACCTTCCTTCGACCTACTTGACGGCAAACTTGTGCGCTTGCGTCAAGGAGATTTTACCCAAAAAACAGAATATGATTCCAGCCCACTCGAATTGGCGCAGGAACTCGAAGCCGCTGGCATCCGCCGCCTGCACATGGTGGACCTCGATGGCGCCCGCACGGGCCAACCAGCCAACCTTCACATCCTTGCCGAAGTAGCAGCCCGTACCCGTCTGGAAATTGATTACGGCGGCGGCCTCCGCAGTATCCCTTCACTCAAACAGGTATGGGATGCAGGCGCCCTCTTTTTTTCGGTGGGAAGCGTTGCTTTGCTGGCACAAGACGAATTCTCCGCTTGGGTAGATAAATTCGGCCCAGATCGCTTCCTGGTTGGGGCGGATGTGCGCGAACGACAGTTGGCCGTACATGGCTGGGCAGAACAAACACAGGTGAGTATCTTTGATTTCATAGGTAAAATGCAACGTCTTGGTTTGCGCAATTTCACCGTAACCGACATTGCGCGTGATGGTGAACTCACTGGCCCTGGACTTGACCTTTACCAAGATATTCTCACCCAATTCCCTGATATCCAACTTGTTGCAAGTGGTGGTGTCCGGGATGTGGCCGATTTGGAAGACCTTAGAGGAATCGGATGTGCGGGTGTGATTGTCGGAAAGGCTTTTTTTGAAGGCAAAATTCCATTGCCATTTTTTAGGGTTTATACTAAAGGTTGAGCAGGCATGGGCCGTTTCAATGCTCGTTATTACCTTGGTACTAGCAACCTTTACGAGCATCTGGCGTTAACACCGAAGAGCACTATATACGCACGAGTTCGATCCGTGCAGCCACGACCTACTATTTCAAGAACAAAAGCACGATGGCTTAATTTCCGGGTGCATAAATTTTGAAAATCAAATACTTGACCGTTCGATGACCTAGCGTTGTCGGGCGGTCTTTTTCTTACCAAAATGTCGCCGCGATGCTGCTTACTTTGAGGACAAGTTACAGGGCATATCCAAATTTCATGATACGCTAGGTTGTTTTTCATAATTCAGGGCTGCTTTGCCAGGGCATTATCCTATTTTTGCGCCCCACTTTTCAAGTTTACACTAATTGCGCACGTTTGAAACTTTTAAGGTTTCGTAAACGTAACCTCCACATACGCAAGCAAATATGACTGAACAAGAACTGCTCCGCCGCGAATCACTCTCTAAACTCCGTGAACTCGGCATTGACCCCTACCCTGCCGAAATGTTTGAAGTGACGGCGTTTGCGAGCGATATCACAGCCAATTATCAAGAAGAAATTTTAGAAGACGGCACTAAGAACCGGCTCAATTACCATGCTGTGGCATTGGCCGGGAGAATCATGGCAAGCCGCGAAGCAGGCAAAGCGATGTTTATGAACTTGCAGGATTCGAGCGGGCGGATTCAACTTTACCTCCGCCGGGACGACTTCGTGGGTAACGTCGGAGGCGCTGGCAGCGCCTCCGACGTTACTACCGACGCCCCAATGTTCGACATCGCGATCAAAAAACTCCTCGATCTCGGCGATTACGTAGGCATAAAGGGCTTTGCATTCCGAACAAAAACAGGCGAAGTAAGCGTGCATGTGCAGGAGTTCAAGTTTTTGGCAAAAAGCCTGCGCCCACTTCCAGTGGTAAAAAAGGACGCAGAGGGCAATGTGTTTGACGCATTTACCGATCCAGAACTACGCTTTCGGATGCGATACGTAGACTTGACGGTGAATACCGAATTCCGGCAGATTTTTATCAAAAGAGCCAAATTGATAAAAACCATGCGAAGCTATCTGGATGCGTTGGGCCTGCTGGAAGTGGAAACACCCATCCTTCAGCCGATACATGGCGGTGCCGCAGCAAGACCATTCACGACCCACCACAACACCCTGGACATGAAGCTTTACCTGCGGATTGCCAATGAGTTGTACTTGAAACGACTCATCGTAGCGGGTTTTGACGGGGTGTACGAATTTGCCAAAATGTTCCGCAATGAGGGCATGGATCGCACCCACAATCCCGAGTTTACAGCACTCGAGTTTTATGTGGCGTACAAGGACTATAACTGGATGATGGACGTGACGGAAAACATGCTCGAAAAGGTAGCGCGCGAACTCCACGACGAAGGCGGCAGCACGGCGCAAGTGGGTGAAAATTCTATCGAGTTCGCTGGGCCATACCGCCGGCTGACCATGTTTGATGCCATCCAAGAATACACCGGATTGAACGTTGAAACTGCCGACGAATCGGTACTGCGCAATTATTGCAAAAAGGAGCATGTCGAAATTGATGCTTCTATGGGCAAGGCCAAACTGATTGACGAAATTTTTGGCGCCAAAGTAGAAGCGCAACTCATCCAGCCGACTTTCTTGATTGATTATCCGATGGAAATGTCGCCACTGACGAAGAAACACCGCATCAAGCCGGGGCTTGTAGAACGTTTTGAGTTGTTTGTGAACGGCAAGGAGGTAGCAAATGCCTACTCCGAACTCAACGACCCTATTGACCAGCGCGAACGATTCGAAGAGCAGCTTAGCCTTGCCGCGCGCGGCGACGAGGAAGCAATGGCAATGGACGAAGATTTCCTCCGTGCCCTGGAATACGGCATGCCGCCTACGGCAGGCATCGGTTTTGGTATTGACCGACTGGCGATGATGTTTACGGGGCAGACGAGTATTCAGGAGGTGCTGTTTTTCCCGCAAATGAGGCCAGAGGTGTAGTGGCAGTTGCTCGGAATCGAAAAAATTGGCTTTTCTCGCATTGAGGAAAGCCAATTTTCATTTTCACCCTATCTTGGCCGCCCCATGCGTCTCCGCCTACTTCTAACCCTCATCGCCCTTTTCTATCTTTTCTCGCTCGTATATTCCGAGCGAGTCCGCGCCGTTTTGGATGGCAGCGACTCCTGGGGTTACTATGTTCACTTGCCATCGTTTTTGCTTTATCAGGACGTTGGGGATTATTCTAAAACCATCGCTGCCTGGCAAGCAAATTATCCGAACAAACCCGATCCGCGCAAAGACGCCTACGGCCTCCGCCCTACCCCATCGGGAAAGGTGGCTGTGAAATACCCGCTCGGCGTGGCCATGCTTGAAACGCCTTTTTTTTTGCTGGCACACGTATATTGCCTGATCGGCGGCACACACCTCGCCGATGGATTTAGTGCGCCTTATAGTTGGACTATTGCCTTTTCAAGTTTGTTTTTTGCAGTTTTAGGGCTTTTTTTCTTATTCAAAGGCCTTAGATTCTATTTTTCTGAAAACATAAGTCTTGCTGTCACAGCAATTGTTGGTCTTGGTACAAACTTGTTTTTTTTCGTGGCTTATACGCCGGGAATGTCGCACCCGGTGGCATTTTGTTTGATTGCGTTTCTGCTATTGGCCACCCAGCGATGGCATAAAAACCCGACCAGAAGAAATGGATTCGTGCTCGGTTTTACACTTGGCCTGATTGCATTGGTGCGCACACAAGATTTAATAGTGGCACTTGTTCCCTTGCTCTGGGGGATTCGGAATTGGCGGGATGTTCCGACTCGATTCCGTTTTTTGGTGAACCAAAAATGGAGCATTGGCACTGCCGTTCTGGCATTTGCTATTCCGCTCCTACCCCAAGCGTTGTATTGGAAATTCGTCAGCGGCCTGTGGTGGCATTATGGCTATCAAGGCGAAAAGTTTGACTGGGCACACCCGCATATAAGAGCGGGATTGTTAGGCTTCCAGAACGGCTGGCTGATTTATACGCCCGTGATGCTGTTCGCACTTTGGGGGCTTTTTTACCTGCGCCGATATGTGCCCGATTTACTGTTGCCCATCTTGTTTTTCCTGCCTTTGCACTGGTTAGTGAGCTATTCCTGGTGGTGCTGGATGTACATAAACGGGTTTGGTTCGCGCCCAATGGTAGATGGTTATGCATTGCTTGCGTTCCCACTGGCAGCCTGGATAGCGGCACAAAAAAGGGTATGGATTCTGATTCCGGTACTTTGCGGTTTTGTGGGCCTCAATATTTTTCAAACCTGGCAGACGCAACAAGGAATTTTCTGGTCAGAGCGCGGCAACTGGGCGTTTTACAAAGAAAGTTTTGGGCAAACAAGTGGCTCAGAGCGAGCACTTTCTGCATTTGAATGCGCAGAAGTACAACCGCCAACAGCCCTGCATTTGTCAAAGCCACTAACGGAACTCATCGTTGATCTTGCCGATACCAATAACGTACAGATAGCCGGACGTCTGGCGCACCCATGCAAAGGCGAATTCCATCAAACCATCCCTGTTGCCAACGACACCGCACAGCTTATTCCTGGCGATTGGGTACGGGCATCTGTAGCGGGTTTTGTGCCAGCAGGGCAGCCTGCGCACTCGATTGATGAAATTGCCAAACTTGCGGTGGATTTCTCTAACAATGAAGGCAAAGTGCTGAAATACCGCGCCATAAACATCGGCACACACCTAAGTAACCCAGCATATATTCTTTGGAAAACGAGGGGTATGGGAGAATGGGGTGAAGCATCGTTTTTTGTACAAGTGCCCATGGGGTTTGATGCCGGCAGCAGGTTGAAAACCTACGTTTGGAACCCAAAAGGGCAGGAGATTTTTGTTGGAGATTTGAAGTTGGAAATATGGCGATAGGACAATATTATTTCACGCAACGCCACGACGGCGCAACGTATTGACAATCTACTCATAGCGAACGCATAAAACACACCATAAAATGACAAAAACACTCCTTTCCAGTGGCTTGCTCTGTCTGAGCCTGGCTGCCTTCGCGCAAACAGAATTCATACCTCCCAGCACACCCGCTTTGCCGGTCATAGATACCCTACACGGCGTGTTGCTAACCGATAATTACCGCTGGCTCGAAAATAAAGAAGACCCCAAAGTAATAGAATGGACACAACGCCAACACGATTATGGAGAAGCGTATTTAAAACAAATACAAAAACCGCACCCAAGCTTACGCGATGAAGTTGCGGCCTTTATTGATCTGGATTTTGAAGGGCCACTCAATAAAGAAGGCAAACGCGTATTTCAAACCATCAAGCGTAAAGGCGACAAGCAAAACAAGGTTTATACGATTCTGAACGGCAAAAAAGTGCTCATCTGGGATCCGGTGCAGCTGGACAGCACGGGCAGCACCTCTACGCAGGGATTTGTCTACACCTTCGATGGCGAACGTGCCGGAGTAAGTGTGCAAAAAAGCGGCGCAGAAATTTCCACTACCTACATCATTGATACCCGAAGCGGTAGAATACTCTATGGGCCGTATGAAAATCTTTCCGGTTTCCAATGGACTAAAGACCAGCAACACGCATACTTTACGATTCGCGGGAAAGAACAGATTGACAATCAGTTGCCCCTGAAAACATACTGGTGGAAAGTTGGTGATCCAATTGAAAAAGCCACTTTTATAGGAACGACGAACGATGCCAAAAACTTTTTTTACTACTACGATAACCGTTACAGCGACGTTAGTTTTTCGGGCGAAGGCGACTTCTATTCTAACAACTGTTATATACACAAAACGGGCACTTTCGACAAAGGTCAATTGATTTACGAAAGTAAAAAATCAAACGTTTATCCAGAAGCCGTCGGTGACAATCTGTACATATTCACAAACGACAACGCCCCGAATTACAAATTGCTCGTAGGCGATAAGAAAAACCCAAATTCCAGCAATTGGAAAACGCTTGTTCCTGAAAGCGAAACGGTGATGCAGGGCTATGTGGCAACCAAGAAAAACATCATCATCCAGGACAAAAAAGACATCCTTAGCCGCCTGACGCTTTATGATCTCAACGGCAAGAAAATCAAGCAATTGGAAATGCCGGAGATTGGCAACGTGGATTACATCTGGTATGATCGCGAAGAGGACTCGTTGTATATTTCACTGAGCACCTTCACCGCGACCGCCAAAACTTTTGTGGCCTCCGCGAATGATTTCAAATGGCGACTGTACTATACACGCGACATCCCAATTGACATGAGCAATATCGTTGGGGAAGTCAAATTTTACACCTCCTCAGACGGCACCAAAGTCCCGGCATTAGTAGTACACCGAAAGGACATGAAACTGGACGGAAACAACCCAGTTTTCCTTACGGCTTATGGCGGATTCAACTCAGGGATAGGTCCGAGTTACTTTGGGTTCTATGCCCCGCTGCTCAACCGTGGAGCGGTTATAGTACAAGCTGGCATCCGGGGCGGCGATGAATACGGAGAAAAGTGGCACGAAGGAGGTATGCTTGCCAACAAACAGAACTGTTTTGATGATTTCAACAGTTGCGCAGAATGGCTTATTAAGGAAAATTATACCACACCAGACAAAATTGTGGCTCAAGGTGGCAGTAACGGCGGCTTACTTATGGGTGGAATTGCCGTACAGCGCCCTGATCTTTACAAGGCTATCGTTTGCGCTGTACCGCTGCTTGATATGCTGCGCTTCCACAAATTTCTCATCGCACGGTATTGGATTCCGGAATACGGCTGTGCAGACAATGAAGCGGACTTCCGCTGGTTGTTGCAATACTCTCCTTATCACAATCTCCGAAAGGGGCTGAACATGCCTACCTTACTGGTCACTGCAGGCGCCAATGATAGCCGCGTGGATCCGTTACATGCCAAGAAATTCGTAGCAGCAGCCCAAAACAATGACGGACAAATAAACCCGGTCATTTTGCACATGGACTTTAAAAGCGGCCACGGTTCTGGCCAAAGCACCGCGCACCGGATTGACAACTGGACGTTTATTTTTGATTTTGTGCTGAATCAATTGGGTCTATAAGCCAATGGATCATTTAACTGGGTAATGTATCAGATAACACAACCTGTCTTGTACTCGCTCTCTTGAACGAAGCATGATTTTATCCATTTCGGACCGGCTCAGCCAACGAGACATTATGATGGGATCGGTGGGTTTTCGAGCGTACTCTTTGCCAGGATCAAAATCATCCTCCAGCAACAGTGGGAATTCCACGACATTCTCTTCCCCAAAGTCTATTTTTGTTTTGTGATAGACATAGTCCGTATGTCCACCAAAAGGAGTTTGTAAAAGTGCCGTTATGGGGTCTAAAAATTGCAGGGTGCGATCCTGCTGGGGGTTCTGGTAATGGTCCAGGTGTTCGGTGTTGTAAATGAGCACAAGCTTGAAGGTGACTTTTTGCAGCAAGGAAACGAAAGCCTCCCGTTGAGCAAGCTCAGGGAAAAGTCTCGATAAAACTGTAGTGTCGGGTGATGTCTTAATATGGCCCAAGGCCGCACGGATTTCGTACAAGGTGGTCAGCCCCATGTTTTCATACACTCCGCCATCCATATAGGTGCCCACTTCCTCGCCCATGTGGACCGTAGAATTTACAAAAGGGAAGAGTTCGCTAAGGCTCGCTACCTCCCCCAGGCTCAGCCTCATTTTGGCTTTGCAGGTTCTGTCTTTTTCTCCGATAATGTCCAAGAGTCCGGCATTTCCGGGAAATTTTGGCCCTTGCGATTCGGTTTTTGTGTTCAACAATACTGGGCTGGACACACCCCTCCGCCCTTCCTCCACACGGCAAGTGTTCGGAAAAAACAAAGGCAGCCCAATACGCGGCACTGCAGTATTCCCTCGATAATATAGCCCAAGGAAATCTGTTTCTTTTAGATAAAACGGGTTCAAATCCTTGCACTTGGCCGTATCCTTTCCATAAAGTTCCAGCAACGCTAAGCGCACCGCATCACTTTCCTCGTCTTGATGTCGGTCGGTTCGGCTGTATTGATCAGGGAAAAGCCAAGAAAAAAGGATGTTTTGCTGAAAACCATCGTAAAAAAACAAACCCGCAAGTGAAGTACTTATGTAATTGCGCTTGAAAATCCGGCCGATGTAGCGTTTCCTGGCAGTGCTGTCCTTATAGAGGTCTTGAGGTTTGATATTCAAAATACGGGCATTGTCCCACCAAGCCAAGGTGGAGGCTGTGCCGATGGAGCCACCTGATACACCGCTGATGGCGAAACATTGTTGTTGGAAACGTCCGTTCATCGTGCTGTCCAGTTCCGTAAGCACCGCCGATGTCCAGGCTCCGGCACGCGAACCGCCGCCTTCAGTCGCTACAAGGTAAATTTGATTGCTGAGAGAGTCTGCAAATAACTTTTGATCCATTCGATCTTTGAACCAGTGCAGGAAGTAGTTTTCCAAAGAGGCGCGCTCCATAATGTTAGATTGGGGTGGAGCCTTGTATTTTATTTCATAATGCTCTTGTGGGCCAAACCAAACCAACAAGCATATTGTGACAACCAACAGGTAAAACCTCAACGGCAACATATTGTACGTTAACCAGTCAATTGCCATATAATATGCTACGGCAATGAAAATTATCATGGCTATTGGGAATACAATAATACTGAATAGCTCCGTGCCCGTAGCCCATTTCAAATTAAGGAGCGCCAAAGCCAAACCCGAACACAAGTAAGAAGTCCACATTAAGCGGTCGTAAGCCTTTGAAAATCGCTTGGCAGCCACTATCCCACTTTCTGTGTTCTCTTCTATCATTTTGTCAGACTTTACCAAGCATTCGCTAAACCCATTCAACACAAAAGTCAACAAGGTAGGTGGGAGGTACACCAAGAGTATTAGAGCCAAGCATTTATAAACCACCCCTGCTTTGTTGAAAAACCAAAAAAGCAACAGCAATACAATTATGCTGATGCCCATAAAAATCAGGTTTCGCCAAAGCATGGCTTGGTGTGTTTTTAGGGGCGCGTCATTTTGAGTGCGTGGCTGTAGTAAGAAAGTAAGTACTACAAAAAGGAGGGAAATCGCCAGCAGCACCAGCAGGGGATAGGAGTTTAGCACCCATGAAATCATATAGAGCAGGGTATTGGAATGCTTTTCATAACTCTCTTCCTTGATAATGGACTGCGCAAGCCCGGCACTCGCCAACAACAAGGGCATGGCCGCCGTAGCCGAAACGCGCCAAACATTGCCCGGCCTTTGATAATATTCCTTGTATTTATCTCTTTCAACTTTGCCCAAAACAGATTCGAACCAAGTGGTTCGCTTTGGTTTGTGCCAAAAGACATAGCACAGCCAAAAAATCACAAGCCCGTTGCCCACGAAGGCAAGCGCAAACATGCCAAAGGAAAGCGGCCCTTTCACAATGTCAATGGCAAAGGCAGAAAAAAAATGCTGCACTTTGTCCACACCTGAAATCAGGAAGGCCAGTAAGAAACAAAAAAATATTTCCTTTCGATGCCATTTTAAATATTCGTAGAGTTTCCCTCGGGTATCCTGTTCACCTCGATAGAGTTGGCCAAGCCATGTCCAGGTTTCCCGACCATTAAAGGTCCTGCGTTCGCGGAAAGCAAGTGTGGACTTAATAATCCTTGCGATAAAATTTTGGAGGGCGATAGGAAGATTTTGGAGCAATTTCATGATGGGGAATAGGTAGTTTAAAAAATTAGGTTTCGTTTCGATGCCAAACGTACAATCATAATTCAATAAATTGGTTGTGTATGGAAAAAAAGAAATATTCCCGACAAATACATCTAAGGCGCACGGAATTTGACCTAGTTTGGCGGACACTTAAATTACTACCCACTGCCCATGAATCTCGCCAAACGTTCTGCTTTGTGGGTGCTTTTTAGCGCCCTTTTCTATTTGCTCCCTGCACAAAACATCCTTATTTCTTACTCAAAGAGCGACTCGCTATTTGTTTGCAACTCCGACACTTTTACGGTGATGGTGCAGAACAACAATTTGGCTGTGCTGACCGGGGCGTCGCTAACAATGAATTTGCCATCCGGCCTGACGTATGTGGCTGGTACGGTGACAGGGGCAGGGCAACAAAATATATCGAACCTTTCTGCCCCTGTTTTCGTGCTGCCTGATGTGCCAGCCAACCAATCCGCTACCCTAAAAATTATGGTCAGCGCGGATTGTAACGCCGCTGATGCATTGGATGCGGGTCAACTCTTTATTGCTAATATCGCAGTATCATCTGCGCTTGGAAACGCACAAGTGAGCACCAGCTCCATCCCTGTAGAAACCGGTGCTATAATTGCCAGCAACGGTTTGCCCGGAGTAAACCTCAACCCACAAAATGCTTTCCATATCAGGTTCAAAACAATCGCCGAATGCGGTTTTGTGTCGAACACACCCATACTCTACGGTACCCAGGGCACAGAGCCTTGTGGCCGCCAAGCCAATGTCCTGAACAAACCCGGCGAAGCGATCAATATCAATGGGCTTAATCCTACTTATGGGGTTCAAATCAGCATCTAACCCACAGGAAATATAGAGGAAGCTTGTGGCATACCACAGCAATACACAGTAATCCTGAACATTTTAGGAACACCTTCGACAGGGGATAGCGTTTATATTTTGTTGCCGCAGGGAGTTGCGTTTTTTATCAATTCCTACTCGCCAGGCCTCAACGCGCCGCCAGGCCCTGTTACCCTAAATCCAGCAGGCTTCCAAGTTCCATTGCCGCTTTTGCAAGGAGGAGGCACGGTTGAGTTTAGTTTCTTTGTACAATATGAGGCGGATGCTGGCTGCGACGACCAAACTATACTTGCGCAAACCCGTGTACGCACAGAAGCGTTTTGCCAAAGTCTCGGTGTGCCGTGCGACGTGTATATTTCTACCGGGGAGGCTATTTATAACATCAATCCGCCCCACCCTCAACTCTTGATGACCCATGCCAATTTGTCCATTGTAAACGGGCAAGTGAATGTTACGCTGCTGGTGAAAAACATTGGGCAAAATGATGTGAATGGGGTAATTGCAACGGTTTGGAAAGACGTGGACGGAGATGGCAGCGTATCCGCAAACGACATTCTGCTGGCCACCATTCAAAATTTTATCACGATTGGCCCCAATGTTTATGCCTATTTATCAGGCATATTACCCGGTCTCGATTCCAGCCAACTTTGCGAGCTGTTGTTTGTGCTTCCTGCGGAAGAAAACTGTGCCTGCGACGAACAAGTGTTATCTTTTGATAATCTAAATTTAGAACATACAGCACTGAATTACTGCGAATTACAAGCTGTAACACTCGGTGTTCCCGCACAAACGGGTTTTACCTATCAATGGCAACCCTCGACAGACGTTGCTTGTGCCTCCTGCCCTAATACGGTCTTTACACCTGACCCAGGTACCGTTCCGAATACGCCTCAAACCTTGACATTAATAGAAAGCTCCAGCGGCTGCACCGTGACCCACACGTTCGAAATTACATTTGGTGCAGCCTCCGCTACGATTGACGGGAATACTACAATTTGCGAGGGAATGTCCACTACCCTGCTGGCAACACCACCCGGGATCGGCTACCTCTGGCAAGGGCCTGGCATCCAAAATCCTGCACTTCAGTCGCAAACGGTGCAAGGCTTGAGTGCCAGTCAATACACCGTCACCATCACTTTTGCAAATGGCTGCACCGCTGCCGATTCGGTGGAGATACAAGTTTTAAACATTGACACCACACAACTTGCTGGATTGACCACTTGTGCTGGCGAACCCGTGGATGTCTTGGGAAACATGACTTCTACGCCCGGCAATTATCAAATCGTATTGGATAATGTGAACGGTTGCGACAGCACGATTATGCAGACATTGACTGTGTTGCCTGAACCTGAGACGGAAGAACAACGGGTGTTTTGTTATGGGGAATCACTTTTGGTTTTTGATAGTTTGTTCACAGAAAGCGGAACGCTTGCTCAAGTGGTTGCCCGGGCGAATTGGTGTTTCGAGTGGTGGTGTTTCCACCTTGTTCGGCAGACAGCCTGCACATTCCCAATGCCTTTACGCCCAATGGCGATGGCAAGAACGACGTGTTTCGCGTGGTCAGGCACGAGGGAGCAGAAGTGGTGAGCAGTTTGGAGATTTATGATCGTTGGGGGGAGAAAGTGTATGAAAACCGGGGCGATTCCTTTTGGGACGGCACCATTGACGGCAAACCAGCGCCTTCAGATGTATACGTTTATATCGTGAAGCTGACCTGTGGAGAATTGATTGGAAAACGGGTAGGAGATGTGACGCTGTTGCGGTAGCACACAAAGTTGAAAAATCAAATTACAATTCAACCATCAATTTCCACCGTTCAAAAGTCCCTAGCTACAACTGGGGACTTTTTGCTTTTAAGGTCTTTTCCTTGCCCCGATGTTTGCCCCATCATTCAATTAAAAAACGATCCGACAATGAATTTGAACCGTATTTTGGCATTCCTGCCGATACTCATCTTTCCCGCTTTTCTTTTTTCACAAACACAGACCCTACGCGGCACGGTGCTCGACAAACAGGCCGAAACACCGCTCATTGGAGCCACTATCCAGGTACTGAATGTCGAACCCTCCATCGGCGCCACCTCCGACATGGAAGGTTTGTTTGTCTTGAAAAACGTTCCCGTTGGTCGCCAAACACTACGCATCACTTACGTCGGCTATGAAACGCAAACTGTGCCAAACGTGCTCGTTACCGCCGGCAAAGAGGTGCTGTTGTCTTTGAAAATGGAAGAATCTTTTACCTCGATGGCCGAAGTGGTCATAGTTGCCAAAGTTAACAAAGACAAGGCAATCAATGATTTAGCAACCATCTCTGCCCGACAATTCAACACCGAAGAAGTGAGCCGCTATTCTGGAGGCCGTGGGGATGTGGGTCGCCTCGTCGCGAATTTTGCGGGTGTGGCAGCCAGTAACGACGCTCGCAACGACATCATTATTCGCGGCAATGCACCCACGGGTGTATTATGGCGGCTTGAAGGCATTCCAATCCCAAACCCCAACCACTATTCTACCCTCGGCACTACGGGTGGTCCGGTGAGCGCCTTGAATCCAAACATGATCGGCAATTCAGACTTCCTGACCTCGGCTTTTCCCGCTGAATATGGCAATGCTACTGCAGGTGTTTTCGACATCAACCTGCGAAAAGGCAACAAAGACCGTTTTGAGTTTATGGGGCAAATTGGTGCTTTCACAGGATTGGAGGCGGCAATAGAAGGTCCCATCAGAAAGGGCAAAGGTTCGTTCGTAGTGGCTTATCGCCATTCCTTTGCGGAGATTGCGCAAGCAGCAGGCCTGAATGTGGGAACCTCCGCAACGCCGAAATACAAAGACCTGACATTTAACCTTGATTTTGGCAATTCAAAGGCAGGAAACTTCAGCATTTTCGGCATTGGCGGGCATAGTTCGATTGACTTTTTAGGTGCTGATATTGACACTACTGATTTGTTTGCAAACCCCGATGAGAATGCTTACAACATTTCTAAATTTGGGGTTATTGGTTTGAAACACAATCTTTTGCTGAACGACCATTCTTATGTGCGAACGGTGCTAAGCGCTTCACATTCAGGCAATTCCTACAAAACGGAAGATCTGGTAACAAGAGACGAATTTGGAGGCCTTTTGCAGACTTTCGATGTTCTGGACGCAGGAAATACCAACCGCCTTTCATCGTACTACAACAACAAAATTAGCCGCCGCTTTACGTTGCGCACTGGTATTTTGCTGCAAAACCAACACCTCGACACTTATGTAAAAACCCGCGTTGGCATACCCGATCTGAATGGAGATGGTCTGCCTGACCTGTTTACCCAACGCGATTTTGATGGGTCATTCAATCAAGCGGAAGCATACGCCCAGACCCAATGGCGTATTGCCGAACAACTGACGCTCAATACCGGCGTACACGGCCTCTATTTTGATAAAACCGAAGATGTAGCAATTGAACCACGCGTGGCATTAAACTGGCAATTATCTGCTAAATCTACCCTGAACCTCGGATATGGGCTGCACAACCAAACCCAACCGCTGCCCGTCTTTTTGTTCCGCGAGCGTCAACCTGATGGCACTGCGGTGGAGACCAATGCCAACCTGGGTTTTACCCGCAGCCAGCATTTTGTATTGGGTTGGGACTACAAACCTGCTGCTTCTTGGCGCGTAAAGGTTGAAACGTATTACCAATTGTTGTCCGATGTTCCTGTGGAATCCATGTCGAGCAGTTTTGCGTTGCTCAATGCGGGCGCTGACTTTGTTTTCCCGGAAAAAAACAACCTAGTGAACGAAGGAACTGGCACGAATCTGGGCGCAGAACTGACTTTGGAAAAATTCTTCAGCCAAGGTTGGTATAGTCTCCTGACTGTGAGCGTGTTTGATTCAAAGTACAAAGGTTCTGACGGGGTGGAACGCTCCACTGCTTTCGACGGCGGCTATGTCGCGAACGCATTAGCAGGCAAAGAATTCAAACTTGGCAACTCTGGCCGCCGTGTTTTAACACTCGATACAAAAGTAACTGCTGCGGGCGGCCGCCCTTACACGCCTGTGGATTTGGAAGCGAGCAAATCCGCTGGGCATGAAGTATTGATTGAAAATCAAGCATATAGCATGCGCTTAGACGACTATTTCCGCTGGGACGTGAAGATCGGGATGCGCCTCAACAGCCCTAAGCGCAAACTCTCGCAAACGTTTTTCCTCGATTTTCAGAACGTGACCAACAAGCAGAATATCTTCGCGATGCGGTACAACGAGCTGCGAAATGAGGTAGGCAAGACTTACCAGATCGGGTTTTTCCCGGATTTGATGTATAGGGTGGAGTTTTAAAACCAGATGGTTTTTAGTTGACAAAGTGTTCTATTTTGGTTATATTTGTTACCATATAGTTCACATAGCACACATAGTTGAGGGTTTCGCATCAAAAACTATGTGTGCTATGTGGACTATGTGGCAACAAAAGAAAAACAGTAACAAGCCCATGAAAAGCAAGCCCTGCTTTCAAGAAATATCTGGATTCAACGACCGATGGATAATCATCGCAGGTCTGCCGATAGCTAGCATCCTGGTATCGCTATTGTTGTTTGGCGATGCCTACGAACGGCTTGACTTGGGTTTTATAGCAGTGTGTATCCCTATGTCATTTGTTTACACCACGATTTTTTGGTTTGGGATGCGTTGGATTTATAGCGAAATGAAATGGCGATACCCTGAAAATGAGGCTATTGGGAAACGGATACTCTGGGTGTTTTTGGGGTTTATTGTTCTGTTTTTTACGGTGGATATCGTGCTGCATAGGCTTTTCAATTCGCTTGGAGTCAGCCAAGGCGCCGAACCGAATCACATTGTCAAGTTCATCGCTTCGCTTATCCTTTGCGCACTGGTTATCACGCTCTACGAAGCCATTTCTTTTTATGTTCAGTTGCAACGGACTGTAGCCGAAAAGGCCCAACTTGAACGCCAAAATATTGAATCACAACTCGAAGGACTGCGCAACCAGGTGAACCCACACTTCCTTTTCAACAGTTTAAATACGCTCGCTTACCTAATACCGGAAGATGCCGACAAGGCCGTGCGTTTTTTGCAACAATTGAGCAACGTATATCGCTATGTGCTCGAAAGCCGCGAAGCCAAAATTATTCCGCTGAGCAAAGAGTTAGAATTTCTGGATGCCTATGTGTTCTTGCTGAAGGAACGTTTTGGTGAAAATTTGCAGGTGCAGATAGTATGTTCAGAGCAAAACAGATCTTTTGGCATTGTTCCCCTTTCCTTGCAAATGCTATTTGAAAACGCAATCAAACACAATGTCATCTCTGTCGAAAAACCGCTTCACATTCAGGTGTTTTGCGAAAATGGCCACCTGATAATCCGCAATAACTTGCAGCGAAAAAACCAAGTGATGGATTCTACCGGTGTCGGCCTCCAAAACATCCGCGACCGTTATCGGATGTTGACCGAAATGGAGGTGGAAGTCATTGCATCACAACAATATTTCACCGTCGCTTTGCCTATCATAGAAGTCATGGAAAACGAGCGAAGCACCTTCCAAAGTCCAATGTCCACAGTCTAAATTCCTCCATTCAATGAGAACTTTATTAATAGAGGACGAAATCCCGGCCGCCCGCCGCCTCAGCAAAATGGTAGTGACTGCTCGGCCAAATGCTAACATTTTAGATACCCTGGACTCGGTGGAAGGGGCCGTGCGTTGGCTGCGCACATTTCCCGCTCCAGACCTGATTTTTATGGATATCCAAATTGCTGACGGATTGAGTTTCGACATTTTTAAACAGGTGGAGATAACATCTCCAGTAGTATTTACTACGGCATTTGATCAATATGCGGTACAGGCTTTCAAAGTGAACGCGGTAGATTACCTGCTCAAGCCCATTGACCCAAAAGATTTAGAATATTCATCCACACTTGAACGGTCGGCTAAAACTCGAACTATTACCCGCTGCCCCTGAAGAGGTGTTTGTCAGCCGCGAACGGGCAGGTGTGTTCAAGACTTGGCTAGGTGGCTAAATGAACCGGAATGCGCGATTTAGAAAAGTCTTGCGCTTGAAGTCAACGCATTTTACAACATTTGCCCGCAAAAGCACCTATTGTAAACATGCCGCGTTTCAAAATTTCTTCAATTCTTGCCTATTGGATTTGCGCCGCCCTGCTGCTGAGCGCCGCTTTGTTTTACTATCCCAAATGGAAGCAGGTCAATACGGAGGCTACCATCAGTTGGGATGTATCAGGCTACTACCTTTATTTGCCAGGAGCACTGATTTACAAGGATTTGAAACAGTTGAAATGGTGGGGAGCAATAGAGGAAAAATATCAACCGGGTCCAGGAATGGGCCAAGCATTCCAGCACCCTTCGGGCAATTGGGTAATGAAATACCCCATGGGGCAAGCCCTCCAATTCCTTCCCTGGTTTGCAGTAGCCCATACACTTGCCGAGCCGCTTGGATACCCTGCTGACGGGTTTTCGCGACCCTATCAAGCAGCCATCAGCTGGGGAAGTTTGCTCATAGCGCTCCTTGGGCTGTGGTTTTTACGGAAACTGCTAAAGGAATATTTTTCAGATCAAGTAGTGGCAATTGTCTTGATCTGTGTCGTGTTTGGCTCCAATTACTTGGAATACGCAAGCATAACTGGAGCCATGACCCACAACTGGCTATTCACGCTCTACACCCTTTTGATTTTTAGCACGGTACAGTTTTACCGCCGCCCGACTTTTGTCTGGGCGGCTGTTATTGGTTTGCTTGTGGGTTGGGCAACCATCACCCGACCAACGGAAATTATTGTAGTGATTATCCCACTGTTTTGGGGGATCAATACTTGGGCCACCCTAAAGAACCGTTTCACTTTTTATGTAAATAATGTACCGAAAATCTCCCTGGCGGCGCTTTGCGCAGGGGGCATGATGTCCCTCCAACTGGCCTACTGGAAATACGCCACGGGCGAATGGATTGTATACAGTTATCAGGATCAAACTTTTACGTGGTTTCCCCCACACATTGAAGACGTGCTTTGGAGTGCCCGGGCAGGGTGGCTTGTGTATTCACCCATGATGCTATTTGCAGTCATGGGGATTTTCATGTTGCGAAAACGTGTGCCGGAGGTTTTCCCTACTGTACTCTTCGTTTGTCTCATCGCGCTTTACATCACCTCGGCATGGGATATTTGGTGGTACGGAGGCAGTCTCGGCCAACGCGCCATGATACAGGCATATCCGCTATGGGCTTTTGGGCTGGGTGCTTTTTGGGTTTGGACGGTCGGACGTTCCTGGAGAAAATGGCTGTTTGTGTCATTGGCTGGAATTTGTATTTACCTCAACCTATGGTGGAGCCACCAAGCGCACCGGGGTGGTTTGTTTGTGGGTGAACAAATGACGCGGGCGTACATGCTCAAGGTCCTGGGACGTTTCGATGCAGCGCGGGACTGGTTGAAATTGTTGGATACGAGAGAGGAATTCAAAGGCGCGGAACGACTGAATGTGCGCGAGGTTTTTACCCAAAATTTCGATGCTGACACCTCATCAATTGTTAGCCCGGAAAACCCCATTTCAGGAACAAAGTCCTTGATAATCAACAAGGAAAATGCGTTCTCGCCAGAGTTTGATTTGCCCATAAAGTCGGGCGAAAAGGGATGGATTCGGGCTTCTTGCATTTTCCGTTCCGACCCAAAAGAATGGGAAACCTGGAAAATGACGCAATTTATTGTACGTTTCAGACAGGGCGATAAAATTGTAAAAGAACGCTCGATTCGTTTACAACGTCATGTGGATGGGAGTGAACCGAAAGCCATTTTCTTCGATACGCGTTTACCCGAACAATCATTTGACCGCGCAACAGTATTTTTTTGGAATCCTGGAAGCGACAAAACAGTATGGGTGGATGATCTTCGCGTAGAGTTGTTTGAGTAAAGTGCTCACTTCCCTAGTGCCGCGTCCACCGAATAACCCATCAATATGCGAAGGCAGATTTTTTGCTCGTCTAGGCTTGAGGAGGGCGCAATGCGGGACATTTTAACCGACGAAGAACGCAGAGGAGCGGAAAATATGTCCGTCAGATTGATGGGTTATTCGGTGGACGCGGCACTAGCAACTTGAACATATTCTTTTTGTAAGCCTCAACCCCTGGCTGGTCAAATGGGTTTACGCCCAATAAATAACCACTTAAGGCACAGGCTTTTTCAAAGAAATAGAACAGTTGGCCCAAATAATAAGGCGAAGCCTCGGGGATGCGAATGGTCAAATTTGGAACGCCACCGTCAATGTGCGCCATGCGCGTGCCTTCGGCGGCTTTTTTATTGACATAATCGAGCGACTTGCCAGCCAGATAATTTAAGCCATCGAGGTCGTCTTCGGTTTTTGGAACGAGCAATTCCGTTTGAGGGCGTTCTATTTCCAGAACAGTTTCAAAGATCATTCGGCGGCCGTCCTGAATATACTGTCCCATGGAATGCAAATCGGCGGTGAAGCCTACCGAAGCGGGAAAAATCCCTTTGCCGTCTTTTCCTTCGCTCTCGCCGTATAATTGCTTCCACCATTCAGCGATATAGTGGCAACGAGGTTCGTAGTTGGCCAGGATTTCAATCTCTTTTCCTTTGTTTCTCAATATGTTGCGCAAGGCGGCGTATTGGTAACAGGGGTTTTCGGCGAATGGCTTTTTGTATGCCATCCGGGCATCCGCCGCGCCGAGAAGCAGGGCATCCACGTCAACGCCTGCTGCAGCCAATGGCAGTAATCCAACAGCAGTCAGCACAGAGAAACGACCGCCCACATCGTCAGGAACCACAAAAGTTTCGTAGCCTTCTCGGTCGGCGAGGGTTTTTAAAGCCCCGCGAGCCTTGTCCGTAGTGGCATAAATACGCTGACTTGCACCTGCTTTCCCATATTTTTCTATCAATTTTTGCTTGAAAATACGGAAGGCGATGGCTGGCTCGGTGGTCGTGCCGGATTTTGAAATTACATTGATAGAAAAATCGCGGTCGCCAATGGCTTCCAACACTTGATTGTGATAATCTGCACTAAGATTGGTTCCGGCAAACACAATATCAAAGTACTTTTTTCTTCCTGTTCGAATAGGAACTGCGGGCGTGGGCTGACAAAATTCCAGGCCCGCTTTTGCGCCCAGATAGGACCCTCCTATACCAACTACTACCAGCACTTCGCTTTGTTTTCGGATTCGCCTGGCGGCTGCTTTTATGCGCCTGAATTCAGCGCGGTCGTATTTAACAGGCAAATCGAGCCAGCCGAGAAAATCATGGCCGGGGCCTGTGCGGCTTTCCAACAGTTTGGCGGCGGTGGCTACAAGGGGTTGAATTGCAGCAATTTCTTCGGGGGAGACGAATTTTTGGGAGGGGGAGTAATCGAATTTTATCATTGAAAATTGGTGGAAGGTGTGGTCTGAAATCAATCGCTCGTGAGCGCAAGCACTGCCAATCTCCGTTTATCCTTGTCATCGTCAATGTCAGCTATGTCTTCCAATGTTAAGGGTCGAGTCATGAGCGGGTCGCCAACGAAACGCGAGCCAAAGCCCGGCGATTTCACGCCGCCCCTACAGGCTGGCAAAGCGGCACATTGGAGACAAGCATCGGGAAAGTGAGCTCGGTAAGCCCAGGCGGTGTCTGACTGCCAAATACGGGTGAGCGACGCTTCCAGTATATTGCCAAAACTATGCAAAGTAAGGTTGTCGGGCCGAACCAAACCATCGGGACCAATGTGGCAAAGTTCGTATCCTGCTACAGTCGGAAACGCGCTTAGCGTAAGAAAACATTTGGGGATGCTGTTGCCGATACGGACAGCAAAGCCTTGTTTTTTTAAAGCAACTATTTTGCCCACGGCTTCAGTAAATTGCTGAATATCAGGCTGTAATGGATGTCCTTCAGCAATAAATCGGTTGAAAACAGCACATTCTGCCCCTGATTTCTTTGAAAGAGTGACGATTTTCTCAATCTGGCTGCAATTTGCTGATGTGAGCACCGAATTGGTAAAGACAGTGATGCCAGCCTGAGCAGCTCGATGGATATTTTCGCAAGTTTGACGGAAAGCTACAGCGCCTGTTTGTGTGAAAGCCGAATGAGCCTCTGAATCTGCTCCATGAAGGCTGACGAGTATCCCAGCAGCATGGTTGCAATTTTTATAAAGTTGGAGGATATTTTCTGCCCCTATGTGTGCCCAACGGCCTGTACTGAGCAATGCATGAGGAATGCCAAGGCCATCTATATAATGCACAATATCATGAAAATCAGGGTGCAACGTAGGTTCTCCGCCAGAGAGTCGGATGACGAGCGGCTCCCCTTTTTTCTCGGCGACTATACGAGTGATGATTTTTTTCCAATCGCGCATCATGCCTAGATGGTCGGTGCGAAGCTCCCGACGTTCCACAAGGTCGGCATTGGAACAGCCAGAGCATCGGTTGTCGCAGCGGGTGGTGAGCTCGAGTGTGGCGATGCTGGGTCGGGCGGGAGCAGAGAGGGTGGCATGTGCCGGTTTGGAGGCTCCTAAAGTAAAAATCTGGGCAGTATCATTCATGGCGAAGTGGGGGTTTCAGTGAGGATTGCTTTAGCTGCAAGGGCCACTTCATGCACTTTCAAATCGTGAAGCAGAGCGTCTAGGATGGTATTTCGTTTTTTATCCAATTTTGGGAAACAACTCCAAACTATAGGTAAATCTTCAATAATCATACGCACTAAACGGTGATGAGGAATTGAGAGCAAACGGCGGTTTATCTCAAAAGCCATATTTTTAAAATGGTAGTTCTCGTAATTGCGTGTTTCATCCACCAAAATATCCAATCCTTTTAGGTAAGCCCATATCATGCGATGAAGACCACTTTTTACTTTGCTTTGGGCTCGTTCGATATCAAGGTGCTCTTCGTTTGGGGTTGCTTGGGAGTCTGCTATGGCCTTACCATGTTCTTCTTTTAATTCGAAGACGCATTCGTTTTTTTTGAGACAAATATAAAAGAAGCACTCTGAGAAAACGGCATTCCCTTCAACGAGGTAAGATTTGGCCTCCAAAATGGGGAATAATGGGTTATCGATGTGTTGATTTACTTCTTGGATGTTATTGGGAAACATCCGAGCACTGCCTTTTCGGTTTAGTTCTCTGGCTATCGCATGAATTTGTTTGATCAGTACAAAGGGAGCGGAAGGGTTGCCCAAGTAACGGGCTGCAGCGATACTCTGGAGCGAGTCCACAGTGCGGTGCTGATCGCCTACCCATTTTGATAGATAGTAAGCGGTGTTGAGACTGCGCAGTGCTGGGCTGTCGTCATAGCGGACTTTCATTTTACTCTTGTCTGTAGTGTTGAATACAAACTCCTCTTTAACTTTAAAACCATCTCTGGGTTTTGATTTAATGGTTTTCAATATTTCTTCGATGCAGTTTTTCAAATTCTCATTTTCACCCACTTTATCGTCACCCCGTAAGATATAGAGCTCGCCGAGACGGAAGAATGCTTCGGCAAGCAGCCTTGTTAGAGGTTTGTTCTCGCTTGTGACAGGATCGGTTTTTATATTTTCCCAAAGAGTTTTTATCGCAAAAAGGAAGTAGGGTTCGGCAACATCAAGGCTCTGCTTGAATTTGGCACGTTCATTTGGCAATTCGTCGGCTATGAATTTTTCTACATTCCAAAAGGCCTTTGTACGGAAAGTATTCGTGCCTTTGGCAATCCAGAGAATTGCATCTTCTATAGTGGCTGGGGCAGATGTAGGATTACTCGGCACAACAAATCCATTACTTTTAGTTTGCTCGAAGACTTCTTGTGCTTCACCCCATCTGTTAGCGCCCTGAAAACAGTACACCTGTTGAAAGTAGCGCAAGGCAAGTTGGCGACGGGGGTAGCCAGAGCCTCCTTCTTTTATCAATTCTTTTTCCAAAAGGTGTACAAGACACATGTTCACATCGGCAGCGCGGGTAAACTTGCCGCGTTCCATGAGAGCACCAATCCCTATTTTCACTTTTTTATATTTTTCTTCATTAAATCTGCCACTCAATTCCATTTTGAGTGCTTTAATAAAATGGTTGAGATAAATATGGAATCCGGGATCTTCTTTGTAAATTTCGGTTTTCATTAGCACGTCTTCGACAAAATATTCCGCAAATTCACCTTCTTCGCCTCCTCTCTTCGCCACTTGTTCCAACAAATGGTGAAGGCGATGAGTGAAGACGCTGAGCGTCAGCCGAAACCGCTCTTGATTGTGCATATAACCTGCCCAGATTGCATCGGTGTAGTGATGTAATACAGGCTCGAACATCATAGGCGAGAGCGTTTTATTGCTAAGGGCTTCTTCCAATAAAAAATCGCCTTCTGTGATATGGCGTCTAGAAATGAGGTCGTAGAAAAGGCCATATGCTTCTGGCTCTTCTTGCATTTCGAGGATTGCACCTTCAAGAAGCCCCTTGTATTTGGATTTCTTTGAGCGTTGATCGGGCGAAAGATAGGCTAAGCGGTAAAGTGATTCGCAAGCTTCGATACGCAGGTATAGGAAGTCGGCGCGTTCGGCAGCCAGACGGGCGTTATCGAAGCATTGGCGAGCGACTTCTACCCAGTCCATAAATTGAGGCAGACCTTCTGTGACATAACGTGTGCTCAGCACAAGTTTGCCACACTGGTAATACATATCCGCCATTTCGCGGTTCATGGGCTTGTCGTACAAGGGATTTTCCTTATCATCAATTGACTTAAACAAAGCCCAATGGTCGCGCTCAGTCGGCCACATCGGGTCTTCAGGAGGAAGGAGCGCTTTGGCAACTGACTCAAACGACTCTTTTATTTTTTGTTTTTGAGCTTCCACTTTGACTCTGTCTTTGGGCAGAAAATTGTTGAAATCTACGGCCATAGATCGGTAAATACGACTTTCTAGGCCAATTACTTTGATGAGATGTACCATATACGCCAGTGGCACCCGGCGACGGAGTAGTGGGTCATCAAAGCCTGGTTCTAATTTTTCTGCTTCTTCATAATTTTTTTCAAAGGTATCTTCACTTCCCACTACGGCAGCAAAGTTGGCTAGATTGGCCTTAGTACGCACTTCTTCACGGATACCAGACAGGTCGGCTACTTCAAGATTAGCGTTGAGGGCTTTGATTGCATCTAGAAGGCGGCCTTCATAGCGGCGACGCACAGCAAGATTACTCCCTGCGCGGTTGAGTACTTCTATTAGGTAGCGTAGACGATAGCGCTCAAGCCAATTGTTAGTCGGGTTGCCTTTGTAATCTTTTTCGGCCTGTGCCCTATCAAGCAAGGTTTCAGCAAGCAATAAAGTGCTTTCGATGGCAGCACGGTGGTGGGTCTCGGCTTCAACAAAGCGACTTCGGCGCTGGCTTTCAAAGCCGAGCAGGTGCTCAACCCAGATCATACCATGGGAGTCTCCCGTTTGGTAGAATATTTCTTTGGCTTTTTTGAGTTGCAAGCGTGCTTGAGAGTTATCGCCTTTCCAAATGCTAAGTTCTCCTTCGATGGAGAGGATACGGCCAAAGAGACCTAGGCGGTGTTGCTCGTCAAGTTGAGGTTTATAATTACCACTCAACTTGTGCTTTTCCTTAAATTCATTTGCCTTTTCTTCATTTAACAGCCCTCCGTAAAAACTGATTTCAGCAAGGATTTCCTGAACTTGCTTTTGCCATTCTCCCTGAGGCTTTTGTACAGCAAGCCAGTAATGTGCCTCTCGGAGACGAAGTTTGGCTAGAAGATTGAAGTCACATTTGAAAGATAATGTATCTATTTTTTCATTAACGTCTTGGCCGCTAATGGGATTGAACGCGGATTTTTTGCGCTCGTAATATGCTCGGGCTTTTTCAATGAGGCGACTATTAAGGTCGGAATATCGGTTGAGATAGTAGGAGAATTCATACAGGTATCGGTTGATGGCGTTGCGCTCGCTGTCTCGCCCACGGTAAGCAAAGCGGTAATCCATGTACTCCAGCATGAGACGTGGGTAGCGGTCGTGAAAGCGGGATTCACCTTTTTCATCCAGCGTATTCCTCCGATGTTTGTACATCTGGAAGAGAAAAGCAAGATATTTTTTTCGGTCTTCGTGGTGAATATCTGCTTGATCCAAATAGTATTCTTGAAAGATTTCAACCATTTCATCGTGGAGGCGGCGGCGGTGATCTTGTTGGATCTTTTTGCCTTTTTCCTCCCTTCCTTTCACATAAGAAAGTTTATCTTGATTGAATATGTTTTTAAAAAATCTAGTTTCTTTCAAATTTTTCACCTCGACATTTTCACCCATTGGTACGAGATTGCGCAGCCGATAAAAATCATCAGACTCAAGGCCGTGTTTTGCAATAGAGAGGTAAAAAACAGCGTCAGCCATATCGCCTCCGTATTCTTTCCGCTGTGCAGGAGTTAAATACTGGTTGTGCATTCTATCGGCGACATAATGCTTGAATTTTTTCTTTAAATCTACGTTTTTGTCTACTGCGCTAATATTGCCCAACACTTCCTTTACTGTTTTTGCTTTCTTGTTCTCAATGATCTCGCGGCGCAATAGGTCGGCAAGCAAATCAAGCAATATTGCTTTCCCATCAGTTAATTCGTGAAAAACATTTTTGTGTTCCTTTAATTCATCTTCAATTTCGCCCCAACTAACACCCTCCATCCTGCGCGCAGGGTATTTTTGGATATATTCTAAACATTGGTCTTCTGTAAACGACCTCAACTGAAACTCTTCAACAGGTATTCCTCTAACGGCATTATTATCTTCCTGATTATAGGCTTGTAATGGTTCTCGGCCAGAAACGACAACCGTTATACACATTTCTTTGACCAAAAACGGGAATAAGCTATCGCGCAACCATCGTCGAAGTGGAGCAGATTCGTCACCAAGCCATTGCCAATCGTAAGAATCAAAGAAGCATATTTGGGTCTCGTATTTAGTCCCTTTTTTCTTTAGGCTTCGAGCAAGCCGCGAAAATAGCTTGACTGCTACATAGGAAGGATCATAACCACCAGCTGAGGGTGCGTTTATCTTGACAAAGATATCCTCGAACTGTTCTTGTTCTTTTGTGCTCCATTCTGTTTTAATGGCGACCGTATCTAACCAGTGGTTCAGCCCATTGTTAAACCCTAAGAAAATGCCCAATTGTGCTAATATGTCTTTTTGAGTGGTATACTGCACAGCGAGATCAATCATTGGACAATCCTTCTCTTTTATCTTGTGGGCACTTCTGTAGTATTCCCAAGAGCAAGTAGCAGTAACCATACTCTTGCCCACACCTCCCATGCGAGCCTCTTCTGAAAAGTCCCAGTGCTTGGGCCTTTTATTTTTAGATGCCACAAAAACATTGATGATGCAAGGATTATCTTGCGACTGGCTTAATAGCGCGGTGAGCTCAGCACGACTACGGCTTTGGAAATTGTCAATAAAATTGTCAAATGCATTAGACATCTTAAAGGCAGGGTATTAAGGTGTTAAGAATTTCAGTTTTGGATTGGAAGGCTGATCGTTTCCGGGTGCTGTAGAAGTACCCATGGTTTCCCCTTTTCCCACCCTCTTGCGAGGGAGGCGGCATGGCAGAGGTCGCTATGTTTAAAAGGATTATTTCTTCGGATGCAAGCCCTGATCGCTTCGAGTTCTCGCACCAAAATTGAGTCCTTACAGTCTTTAAGCCAATGCTGCGGCGCGGCAGCGATGTCCTTTAGGAAATCGAAATGATGTTCTGAGTACGCTTCCGTACCCACATTCGGCCCGTCCTTGTTCAGAGTAGGAGTAAGTCCGAAGGATATTTGTTGGATTGCCCTGAACACGACCTCACCCCAACCTTGCCGGAGCTGTTCGCGGGTAGTAGAGAATGCTGCTTCGTCCTGTTTTTCGTCGAAGAGTTTGGCCCATTGGGTCAGTTGAATGTCGCGCAGAGAGGACTTGGCACTGCTCGTTTTTCCGATCAAGTCAGGCAAAATGTGCATCAGTATAAAGCGCACTTCACAGTCTTTGGCTTTTTTGCCCGGCTCGGAGCTTTTATAAAAGCAGTACAAGAGCAATATTTGAGACGGGGTAAAGCGGCTAGTATCTTCTGAATAGTGACTCAGTCCGCTGAAGATGTCTTTCCAAAAATTAGGGCTGTCCGAAAAGAGTTTTTTGAGTGGCGGTCGTCGGATTTCAAAAATCATATCTGGTTCCTTTCGCGCCCGCAAGCGTATATTGGAGCTTCCGCTACTAGGGAGATGCTCTTTTGAATCTAAAACGTATTTCACTAAGTGGTCGAAATCGAGACTGTCGTACTCGCCCATTTCCCAAGATATAGAGCAAAAATCGTCTACCTTAGATTGAATATTGCGCTTTTGGCCATCATTTATTCTGTATACTTCTATGCCGTTCGCATCAGAGCACCCCACCCAATGCCCGTCCTCGTCAAAAACAAGGGCGGACGGTGTGTAATCTCGAAAATCTTGCTCTTTGGCTTTTTGGTGAACAGTTTGGAGTTCAGTCTCGGCAGGTTGGGGCAGTGTTTGGGGGAATTTAAAGAATTCGGTACAGCCTTTTTTTACCCCCACTCCAATCCCTTTGCTTACTTTAAGGCTTCCGTAGCACCGAAAATGGCAAAAAAAGTGGGCAAATGGAAGCCAAGGCGAAGCGTTTTCTTGCTTCCCAATAATCATAAAATAGCCGCTGGGCGATTTGTCTGATTGTTTGACTGCCTCAATCGCCGCAATATTAAGTACGGGCTTATTGTCAATCGTGATTTCTTCATCCTTGCTTGGAAGATAGGCAAGTAGGATGGAATGATTGCCGCACTGCGCTATGTGCAAGGCAGGGATTTCAATATTGCCCGTCAAGGCTATAGAAATATGAGCTGCCGCCGCCTTTTTCTCCTTTTGTACAGTTGGGTCTTTGTAGATGTTTTCAATTCGACTCCCCAAATCATCTTCCGCTCCAAAAACTCTCGCCACCCCACAGGCTTCCCTTGCATTAATTAAAAAATCACTCACTTGGAGCCAATTAGCGAATTTATCTCCCTCAAGAAGTTTTCTTAAAATGCGAGCTTCATGTGCAATGTTTTGAGACAAACTTTCGGGCGGATCGCTCAAGTATTGAGCTAATATATTACGATCGCCCGTGTACATGGCGACTTGGTTTTCGAAGTTGCAGAACCAATCCTTAGGTGACAATTTTTGGGCATTCATATCAGTAAAAGCGGATTTACGCACAAATCTAAGCCTATTCTCTTTTTTTCCAAAAGTATACGGAAATAAGTTGTCGGAATCGGCCCTAAGATCGATTCCATACCACTTTCAGCATCTGCTTAGTACTCTCCCCCACCCGAAACCGCTCGTCCAACCTCCACCCTACCACCCACACCAGCATCCCATCGCCGTTGATCAAAAGCCAAACCGCTTCTTTTTCAAAGCGCGACAGTTTTTGATTGGTAAAAAAATCTTGCAGTTTTTGGCTTTTACCGCCCATCCCAAAGGGCTGGAAGGAATCGCCGGGCTGCCAATGTCGCAAATGTAAGGGGAACTTCAATTTGTCGGCATCCACCAAGGCAGTACAGGGATCATTAGATTGGACTTTGGGCGATTGCGCTTTGGTCATTGGCATCAGAAAAATCCCTGAACTGTCAGGAAGTCGGATCATCAAATCGTCTTCCTGAATGGTGATTGGTTGAATGGTGATTGGTTCATTGGTGATTGGTGGAATGTTTACCCGCCGAAGCCTTGGCGAAGGAGGGGTGATTGGCAAGACCAGGATTTTTTCTCGGTCAATAAGCACTTTAAATCCTTTGTCCGACCGGAGTTCGAGGCCAACATGGTCAAGGTTTTCTGCCAATTGTCTTGTTTGTTCGGCATCAAATCCAAATGGCTTGAGCAGTTGGCGGATGGCTTGTCGCGGCGATGGTAGTTGGGAAATCTTTAGTTTTTCAAGGGATAAAACGGTAGGATTGGTTGAATGACCAGCGGTCTGGCCATTTATATCCAGCCATTGATTTAATAAAAAAACCAGGTTTTCATCTGCTGAACGGATCCGCCGCATGTTCCGCGCTGCGGTCTGTAGAAAATTGGGGTTGAGTGCCTCCAGTTGTGGCACGATTTGGTGCCGCATGAAATTGCGGGCATAGTCATCCGAAGCATTACTGCTGTCTTCGCGCCATGCTATTTTACGGGCTTTTGCGAAGTCAAGAATTTCAGTTCTGGTTGCAAAAAGCAAAGGGCGCAACAATTGAACAACAGAAGAGGAGCCTTGAGCAACAAACTCTTTTTGAGCCGCGATCCCTGAAAGCCCGGGCAAACTGGTGCCCCGAACAAAATTGAGCAGCGCGGTTTCTACAGAATCGTTCAAATGATGCGCAGTACTTATGCTGGGGTATCCATTTTTTGCAGCAATTTCAGCAAACCAGCCATACCGCAACTCGCGTGCAGCCATTTGGGTTGACAAGCCATTTTTTTTAGCGTAATCCTTTGTTTCAAAACGTTTTACAAAAAATTGAACCCCGAAACTTTGGGCAACTTTTTGCACAAAAATTTCATCCTCATTGGATTCTTCGTCGCGCAACTGAAAATTGCAATGGGCGATGGCGAAGGGCAAATTTGCATCCCTGAACAAATGCACCAATACAAGCGAATCCAAGCCCCCACTAACGGCCAATAGTGTGGGGTTGCCATCGCCCAAAGGCAAGCGCTGTGTTTTTATAAAATTAAAAAAGCCTTCGAGTAAATCCATTTCTTGAAAGTCAAAATATCTTGTGGCCGCTCAGTCCAGAAATCATTCCTGCAAAACTTGCCCTCACATACATGAAATACGCTATAGCCTTCCATTTTCTTTTTTTTCCGTTCCTCGCGTTCACCCAAATTACTGGCAAAGTAACTGGCGAAAACGGGGAACCACTGCCTTACGCTACCGTTTACGTGCGAAATACCAGCAATGGTACCGTCTCCAATGCTGAAGGCGACTATCGCCTTTTGGTCGGAAAAGCTGCGCAAGAAATTGTTTTCCAATACATTGGATACAAACAGCGCATCGAAAAAATAACCGTGGGCGATAAGCCTGTCCGTCTGGATGTACAACTCGAATCCTCCAATTTGGAACTGGAAGAGGCCGTTGTTTCTTCTATAGACCCGGCGGTTCGTATCATGCGCGAGGTAATTGCAAAGCGAAGGTACTATAAAAAGAAAGTGTCGAACTACGCTTGTGATGTGTACATCAAGGGCTTTTACAAACTTGTGGAAACCCCTAAGAAAATATTGGGTCAGGAGGTTGGCAACATGGGCGGCACACTCGATTCTACAGGGGCAGGTGTGGTTTACCTTTCCGAATCCGTGTCGAAAATTTGGTCTCAGGATCCGCCAGGTCGAAAAAAAGAGGTGATGGTGTCGAGCAAGGTTAGCGGCAGTGAAAATGGATTTAGCCTCAACCGCGCCACCTTGACAGAGTTTAACCTGTACGATGAGCGACTGGAAATCGAGCGTGAAATCCTTTCTCCGCTCGCCGACAACGCTTTCAATTATTACAGTTTCAGGCACGCAGGCCGGTTTAGAAACGAGCTCGGCTTTATGGTTGAGAAGATAAAAGTGATCCCCAAACGCCCTGCCGATCCTACCTTTTCGGGTTTCTTGTATGTGGTAGACGAACTTTGGCTTTTGGCCGGCGCCGATCTCTTGCTCACGGGGCCATCCATCAAACAGCCAGTGCTCGATACCATGCGCATCCATCAGCATTTCGTGCCCTTGGGCGCAAACGATACTTGGGGTTTGCTGACACAAGTAACGAGTTTCAAATTTGCCATTTTCGGTTTTAAAATCGCGGGGTTTTTCAACAGTATTTTTTCCAATTACGACCTCAACCCAAAATTTGAAGCGGGACTTTTCAATAAAGAAATTTTTAGAATCGAGGAAAAAGCAAATGAACAAACAGCCGACTACTGGAAAGAAACACGCCCTGTGCCACTTACCGAGGAAGAGGGGAAAGACTACGTAAAAAAGGACAGCCTCCAGAAAATATGGAAGTCCAAGGCCTTTCTCGATAGTATGGATAGAAAGGGTAACCGTTTCAAATTCAGCAACTTGCTCTTTGGCTATACCTGGGAAAACTCCTACGAACGCAAATCTGTTTCGTACCCTGCCGTATTCCGTTGGGTGCAGTTCAACACGGTACAAGGCTGGCTTCTGGACGTTCAGCCTGAGTGGAAAAAAGAGGAGGATCGTCGCGGCACCAAACGATGGTCGGCCGTGGGTGACCTGAATTACGGCTTTTCAGAAAAAAAACTTAGGGCAAGCGCCCGGATACAACGTCGTTTTGAGAGCATCCGATATCGAACACTCACCTTGGAAGGTGGCACTTCTACAGCTCAATTCAACCACTTGAACCCCATTGGCCCGCTGGTGAACACCTGGTATTCGCTTGTTGAAAAGCACAATTACCTTAAAATTTACGACAAAACTTTTGCTCGTGCCGATTGGAGCCAAGTGCTGACAACGGGCTTCAATATTCGCTTATCTGCCGAATGGGCACAGCGAAAACCACTCGTGAACCACAGTGACTTTAGTTGGAGAAAGAAACTCGAGCGGGAGTACACTTCCAATGATCCTGCGCCTATGGTCACAGTTGGTGAGCCAGCCGCCTTCCCTTCACCTGATATTTTCTTCCTGGAGGCTCAATTGGTTTTCAGGCCAAAGCAGCAATACAGCACTTATCCAAAATTCCGTTCGTACAGCAGTTCCGGATGGCCCGAACTGGTGATTAATTATCGTAAGGCCTTACCCTTAGGCAATAATGGTTGGGTGGATTATGATCTCCTAAGGTTGCAAATCCGGCAAAGCGAGGTCTCCTGGGGCTTGGCTGGGCACACCGATTGGAATGTGGGTGGTGGTTTGTTTCTGCGGCATAAAAACCTGTCGTTCATGGACTTACACCACGCATCGGGCAATCAGAGGATTTTCGGCACCCCTGTTAGTTATTTGCGTAGTTTTTTCCTGCTGCCCTTCTATGCCTTTTCCACCGACAAACCTTACGCAGAAATCCACGCTCAGCATCACCTGGAAGGCTGGCTCCTGGATAAAATTCCATTGCTACGCAAATTAAACTGGAAGGAGGTTTTTGGGGCAAATTTCTATTATGCCGAACAAGCCTCCCGCGATCCGGCTTTTACAGGGAAATTGCCATACTGGGAGCTCAATTGGGGATTCGAAAACATTGGCATAAAAGCAATTCGCCCACTTCGTATTGATGTAGCATTTGGATTTTTTGGGAAAGAATACTACCATACCGGGGTAGTTTTAGGTTTGAATTTGTAATATACCTTGCAAAAACCAGATTTAGGGAACGGCAGGATAAAACTTTGGAACGGTTATTGACATTAATAGAATGGCTGTTTTGCCCCCCCGGTCACTTTGCTTCATTACTGGGCAGCCAATTTCCTTTAATCCTATCGATTACACTTTTTATTTAATTTGCCATGTCCCACATCTCAAGGGCTGTGCGTCCAAGCCTTCATGGGCAAACAGCCAATCCGATTACACCCAGAATTTTTCCAAGCACATCTGCCTTCTCTTCTAAAATGCTGCATTGCGATGTCGTGTTCGGTTCTCCAAGCATGGATTGCAGTGGAACAGGCATTTGCAAAATTACAGGCACCAACGCTTTCCTCCCACTTCAACAAAAGAAGGCATGCCAACTAACCTTTGCACAGGTTGCTGCGGTACCCGGTGGTAGAATTTCTCTCTATTTTTTCAGGGAGTTCCTTTGCATTCATCTCTATCGCCAACATTTCCGCAAGGGCGTATTGGTCATGAAAGAAGCATGCCCGATACCTTCAAAAATTTCCATGGGCCTTAACATTGCAGGAAAAAAGCTGCTTCCTGGCAATTATTCCGTAGTTGAATGCGACGGATATTTCCGGGTAGATTTGAATGTTGCCTAAAAAACGCTCCAAAACAAACCCCTGCAGCCGCTATTTGCAGCTGCAGGGGTATTGTTTTTTGCCCAAAATCACTTGAAACTTGTCACTTGAAACTTTCTCCGCTATTTCTTTCTAGCCGCTCGAATCAAGAAGAAAGCCAAGAGGCTAAAACAGAGCACACCAAGGAGCTGGTAAGCACTTTGGCTGATTAGTCCTGCGTGGAAAACGCCTGCAGCATCCGTATGGCTGGCCAATCTGTGCTCAAGATTTGCCGCAGCAAGCCAGCCCTGGCCCGTTTCGTAAGAGGCTTCCTTGGCTTGCCAAAGTGCCACGATTACACCTGCCAAAGCGCCTCCTGCCACCAATCCTGTGGCAAAAAGGCTTCCTTTACCCAGTTCTGAATCTTCAGCGTTTTCCCCTTTGCGTTTTCCCCACCAGTCCGTCAAACCTTTCAGCGCGCCGCCAATAAAGATTGGGAGCGTAGTGCTGAGCGGGAGGTAAAGACCTACAGCAAACGAGAGTGATTTCACTCCGCAAAGTTCCATCGTAACGGCTACGAATAGGCCAACCAACACAAATTGCCAATCCAAATTGAAGGAAAGCAATCCCTTTATAAGCGTTGCCATAAGGGTCGCCTGAGGGGCATTGAATTTTTCCCCGATAGCATGTTCAATGCCCTGGGCACGAAGATCAGCCGTTGGGGTGTCCAAGAAAAGGACCGTCGCACCGATCACGAGCGAGGAGACAATTACACCAATAAACAGCGCAATCTGCTGATAACGAGGTGTTGCGCCAATAAGGTAACCCGTTTTCAAATCCTGGGAAGTAGCCCCGGCATTGGCGGCAGCGATACAGACCATGCTGCCCACAACGAGGGCCATAGGTTCAAAAACTTTGCCCGTCCAGCCTACACCGATAAATACCAGCGCAGTACCCATGATGGTTGCGATGGTCATGCCCGATATGGGGCTGTTACTGCTGCCTATTATACCCACAATACGGCTGGCAACGGTGACAAAGAAAAATCCGAACACGATGACCAGTACGCCGATGAGCAATTTGCTCAGGAGGTTGTCGCCAGGAATACTCGGCAATACAGCCATCAGCAAAATAAGCGCAAGGCTGCCAATGCCTACTACTTTGATGGAAAGGTCGTTGGAAGTACGTTCCACAGCAACTGATTTGTCGCGGTTGCGCATTTCGCCCATGCTGTCCCGGAACGACGAGATGATAGTGGGCAAAGTTTTGATGAGCGTGATAAAACCAGCACCCGCTACAGCACCTGCGCCAATCTGGCGGATATATGCACGGTAAAGCGCCTCCGACAGATTTGTGAAAGTATGTGCACTTGGATCCCAGCCATATCGCGCACTGGCTTCCAATGGGTTCATCAGGTCAAGTTTGTCCAGCTGGGCCGCAATCACATCGGGCGGCACGAGGGTAGCCAACAATGGGATAAACCCGAACCAGGCCAATACACCACCAGCCACCAATACCCCGGCAATACGTGGGCCAATGATATAGCCCACACCCAGGTATTCAGGGGTGATTTCACCGCTCAATCTGGCAGCGGGAAGGTATTTATTGGCTATGTTGGTTGTCCAAGTCGGCGTTTCAGCAATAACATGGAAGATTTTTTGGAGCATAGCGTAACCAACCGCGAAACCAAGGCCCTGATAGGCCATTTTGGCAAAATCACCGCCTTTGTCGCCCGCCATAAGTACATGCGCACAAGCAGTACCCTCTGGGTATGGCAGGGTTTCATGTTCCTTCACAATCAGAGAACGGCGCAAAGGGATCATCATCAGTACGCCCAAAATACCGCCAAAAATGGCGAGCATCGTAATCGTCCAATAATTGAAATAGCCTTTGCCAATACCATCGGAAAGGAACAAAAAGGCAGGAAGCGTGAACACCACGCCTGCAGCCACCGATTCGCCCGCCGATCCCGTAGTCTGGATAATGTTGTTTTCCAGAATGGTGGTGCCGAGGAATTTGCGCCCCAGTGAAATAGCGATCACGGCAATGGGTATGGAAGCCGAAACCGTCAAGCCCGCTTTTAAGGCAAGATAAACGGTGGCTGCGCCAAAGAGCACCCCGAACAAGGAGCCAATGACAATGGCCCGCAGGGTGAATTCTTTGACCGATACGTTTTCAGAGGCGATGTAAGGTTTGAAGTCATTGTTTGCCATACATGATAGTTAATAGGTGTGGGTTGTTTTGGTCTTCATTGGGTCATTGGGTCATTGGGGTCATTGGGTCATTGGGTCATTGGGTCATTGGGGTCATTGGGGTCATTGGGGTCATTGGGGTCATTG
>Ga0163148_10000040_pt1 | contig 141281 bp, 123 predicted proteins | sample OliLakLV19MP7P2_FD_148606 | JGI IMG/M metagenome (GOLD analysis project Ga0163148, IMG submission 148606) | Freshwater microbial mat bacterial communities from Lake Vanda, McMurdo Dry Valleys, Antarctica- Oligotrophic Lake LV.19.MP7.P2 | ecosystem: Environmental > Aquatic > Freshwater > Lake...
CATCATCTCTGCAGCAGTTGTTTTTTTTGGCATCATTGGCATTATCGGTGCAATGGCAAGCCAGGGTAACGCAGCGAAGCCGGTTTCGGATAACTCCGTCCTCCGGATTACCTTCGACAATGCGATTCCCGAAAAGACCAATAATTTAGAAATGGATCCCTTTGATTTTTCGAACGACCATATCCTGGGCGTACACGACATCATCAAATCCATAGAACACGCCAAAACGGATGATAAGATTAAAGGCATCCTGATTGAAGCCGATGGGGTGTCTGCAGGGTTTACCACTGCCGGTGCCGTCCGCCAAGCTTTGGCAGACTTCAAAAGCAGCGGAAAATTCATCATTGCTTATTCTGACTATTACACGCAGGGCGCATATTATATGGTCTCTGTCGCCGACGAGATCTATGTGAACCCGCTCGGCATGGTGGACTTCAGAGGATTCGCCGCACAGGTTCCATTTTTTAAAGACATGCTGGATCGCCTCGGCCTCAACATGCAGATTTTTTACGCAGGCAAGTTCAAAAGTGCCACCGAACCCTACCGGCGCGATAATATGTCGGAAGAAAACAAGCTGCAATTAAGGGAATACCTCAATGAATTGTATGCCGTAATGCTGGACGACATCAGCGAATCAAGGGGCGTTAGCGTTGCCGATTTGCGAAAAGCAGCAGATAGCTATGCCGCCAACGACCCGGAAGCAGCGGTCAAATTAGACTTGGTTGATGCGGTTGGTTACCGCGACGACGCGCTTCAAGACATCCGCGAGCGCATGGGCTTAGATCCCGATAAATCCATCACCACCGTCTCTTTGGAGGACTATTCCCGCAATGTAGGGGCTTCGGGTAGCGGTAGCGATAAAATTGCCGTCGTTTATGCGGAAGGCACCATTTTGGATGGGAAAGGAGATTTGGGTTCGGTTGGAAGTGAACGATACACCAAAATCATTCATAAAATCAGGAAAGACGAAAACATCAAGGCGGTCGTTCTGCGCATCAACTCGCCGGGCGGAAGCGCCATTGCTTCGGAAAACATCTGGCGCGAACTCAGCCTGCTGCGCGAAACCGGCAAACCAGTGATTGCATCCATGGGGGATTACGCAGCTTCAGGCGGGTATTACATCGCCTGTATGGCCGACACTATTTTTGCAGAACCCACAACGCTGACCGGATCCATCGGGGTGTTCAATATCATTCCAAGCGCACAAAAAATGCTGGCAGACAAGGCCGGAATCCGCTTCGATACGGTTAAAACGGGTCGCTACGCTACAGGAATCTCACCGTTTTTCAACCTTTCGGAAGATGAAAAACAAATCATTCAGCGCCGCACCGATCAAACATACGACATTTTCCTGCGCCGGGTAGCCGAGGGCAGAAAGATGGACAAAGCGAAAGTGCATGAAATTGCCCAAGGCCGGGTGTGGACAGGCATTACGGCGGATAAAATCGGTTTAGTAGACGAAATCGGCGGCCTAAAAAATGCCATTGAGACCGCCGCCCGAATGGCGGGACTTGAAAAATACCGCATCTCGGAATATCCGCAGACCAAAGATCCCATCGAACAATTTTTCGACCGCTTCATGAATGATGAAGAGCCTTATTCGAAAATTTTATTGCGCAAGCAACTGGGTGCCTGGTATCCTTATTACCGCTACTTTGAAGACATTCAAAATTCACATGGTATGCAGGCGCGCCTGCCGTTTGTATTGCAATTTCAATAACCTTTCAAGAGGCAAGGAGCAAGAGGCAAGCTGGCAAGGGGCAATTCCTGTTCCAGACAATTTGCCCCTTGCCTTTTGCCAACTTGCCTTTTAAACTTACCCTTTCAAACTCCCAATCATCTCCTCCGGGCGCACCCACTCGTCAAATTGTTCCGCTGTGAGCAAGCCCAGTTCGATACCCGCTTCTTTAAGGGTTTTGTTCCCTTTGTGGGCCGTTTTCGCGATTTTTGCAGCATTGTCGTAGCCGATTTTTGTGTTGAGCGCCGTGACCAGCATGAGGGAGTTTTCCAAATGCCTTTGAATAACAGGCAGATTGGGTTCAATCCCTGCTGCACATTTGTCGCAAAAAGAAACGCAGGCATCGCCCAGCAGCCGGGCAGATTGCAGCACGTTGGCCGCGATGAGCGGTTTGAACACATTCAATTCAAAATGGCCCGTTGCTCCGCCAATGGAGACCGCTACGTCGTTGCCGATTACCTGAGCGCACACCATCGTCAGGGCTTCGGGTTGGGTAGGATTCACTTTACCGGGCATGATCGAGGACCCGGGTTCGTTGTCCGGAATGACGATTTCGCCGATTCCGCAACGAGGGCCTGAACTGAGCATGCGTATGTCATTGGCAATTTTCATCAGTGACACCGCCGAGCGTTTGAAAGCGCCCGACAACTCCACCATCGCGTCGTGCGCAGCCAGGGCTTCAAATTTATTAGGCGCCGTGATAAAAGGATAGCCTGAGAATCCTGCAATTTTTGCAGCCACCAGTACGTCGTATCCCGCTGGCGTATTCATTCCTGTACCCACAGCCGTACCGCCCAGCGCCAGTTCGCGCACAACTTCCAGCGCGTTGCGCACCGCCCGCATGCTGTTGTCAATTTGTTGCACGTATCCCGAAAACTCTTGCCCAAGCGTGAGCGGGGTGGCATCCATAAAATGGGTGCGGCCAGTTTTCACGATGCGCATAAAATCCGTTGATTTTTGCGCCAGCGTATCCCGTAGTTTTTGCATGCCCGCCAAAGTGACTTCTACCGTTTGCTTGTAAGCTGCGATGTGCATGGCTGTGGGAAAGGTATCATTGGAAGACTGCGACTTATTGACGTCGTCGTTTGGATGCAGCACTTTCTTTTCATCCGCGAGCGCGCCTCCTGACAAAACATGCGCCCGATAGGCAATCACCTCATTCACATTCATGTTGCTCTGCGTGCCTGAACCGGTTTGCCAGATCACCAACGGGAACTGATCGTCGAGCTGGCCTTCCAAAATTTCATCGCATACCTGAGCGATCAGGTCGCGTTTTTCGACAGACAAAACCCCAAGCTCGTGGTTGGCATAAGCCGCTGCTTTTTTCAAATACGCGAAAGCATGGATGATTTCTTTGGGCATACTGGCTTCCGGACCAATCCTGAAGTTGTTGCGAGAGCGCTCTGTTTGGGCACCCCAATACTTATCGGCGGGCACGTCTACCACGCCCATGCTGTCTCGTTCTTGTCTGTATTGCATGATCTCTTGTTTTTATTTTGAAGAAGTAAACCCCAAGCGATGAAACACCGCAGGTTCAGTCGCCAAAAGTAAAACGAAAAATTAATAAATCATTCACTCCGCATTCTTCCGGGGCACCGGTAAACCAATTATATTTGGCGGCGTTTTAACCATAATGCTTGTTTTGCCGCAAGGTCTTTTTCCTGAACCGCTTAAACGAGCGCTACCATTATTTAACCAAAAGCACTACAATTATGGCCTTTACACTTCCGGAACTTTCTTACGCATACGACGCCCTCGAACCGCATATTGATGCGCGTACGATGGAAATCCATCACACGAAACACCACGCTGCATACACGACTAACCTGAATGCTGCCATTCAAGGTACCGAAATGGAAAAAATGACCATCGAAGAAATTCTGGCAAACATTTCCAAATACCCTGCTGCTGTTCGCAACAACGGGGGCGGTTTTTACAACCACAATCTTTTTTGGACCGTCATGTCGCCCAATAGCGAAGGAGAGCCTTCCGACCAAATGAACATCCATAAAGCAATTACCCGGGATTTCGGTTCTTTTGAAAATTTTAAAAAAGAATTTTCCGCTGCCTCAATGACGCGTTTTGGCTCTGGATGGGCTTGGCTATGTGTTGATGCCGGCGACAAGTTGTTCATCACTTCTACCGCTAACCAGGATAATCCGCTAATGGATGTCGTGGAAGCGAAAGGAACGCCGATATTGGGTCTCGATGTATGGGAACACGCTTATTATCTCAATTATCAAAATCGCCGCGCCGATTATGTTTCGGCATTTTTCAGCGTCGTTGACTGGCATGCTGTAACCCAGCGTTACAACGATGCCAATCCGGGCGCTTTGAACTTTTAAGTAGAGGCGAAACACATGAACATGGGGTAAGCTAAAAAAAATATGCTTACCCCATGATTTTTTTTCAAAGCCCGTCTCTTTCCGAAACCTGCCGCAGGCATCTGGATATCCGCCTTTTACCTCCAGTTTTTTCCCAACAAACTGGTTCCTAAGTTAACACTCAGCCATAGATTCACTCTGGGCAACTTGATACTTTGTGTGAAATTTCGTATTTTTGGATTGTCTATCATTCTTTGACAAAGGCGATTCAGCAAAACTACCGGTTTCCTCCTTCAGTACGAGCAATGTTGCAGCAGACAGATTTGGGTTTATTTATGCACTAAAAACTACATGCACTTTGCATTCTGCTTTTTAAACAGCAGAATTCGAGAGGCCAAAACTGACCCATTTTTTCATTTAAATTCATATCCCATGATCATTTTGTGCGTTTTGTTGCTGATTTTGCTCCTGTTTAATTTCGACATCGTAAAGACTTCCTGAACGATTTTCGAAAGAAAAACAGGGAATAATCACTACTGTACAACCGCCTACACTACTCAGCCAGGGAAATTTCAGAAAGACGCTACATGAATCAGACACGTTAATTAACGGTAGCGAAGAATTAGTTAGGGGCTTTCGCCAACAGGTGGAAGCCCCTTTTGTTTTGTTTGGCTGTAACGTTCGATAGTTGCGTTATGCTCGGCCCAAAACCGGTCATTTACGCGAGTAAACTTCCGTTTTTGGGTCTTCGCAAGCCTTGCTCTCGAACGTTACAATCCAAACAATTAGCTGAATGGACAAACAATAGATAACTTTGCAACAAATCTAAACAGAAGCCTATGTCACTACTCCTCTACGGCGCTACCGGATATACCGGGCAATTGATTGCAGAATACGCTGGCCAATATGGTCTCCAACCCATCCTTGCCGGTCGTTCCGAAGGAAAAGTGAAGGCATTGGCAGCGCGCTGGTCGTTGCCCTGGCGGGCAGCAGACCTGAATGATCCTGCCGAATTGGATGCCATGTTGAAGGGCATAACGGTGGTGCTACACGCTGCCGGGCCGTTTCAACACACGGCAAAACCGATGCTGGAAGCCTGCCTGCGCAATCGAGTCCATTATTTAGACATTACTGGTGAAATTGCCATTTTTGAAATGGCTGCCCGCATGGATGAAAAGGCTAAGGCAGCCGGGATTATGCTTTTGCCTGGCGCGGGATTCGACGTTGTCCCAACCGATTGCTTAGCCTTGTATCTGAAAAACAAATTGCCGGACGCCACACATTTGCAATTGGCGTTCGCTTCCGGTGCCGGTTTATCTCATGGAACAGCTACCACGATGGCTGAAAATCTGGGCGAAGGCGGCGCGGTTCGTCAGAATGGAAAAATCATCAGGGTTCCTATGTTGGGCCACAAAACCATGACCGTGCCATTTCCCGGCAAACCCCTTTTTGTGATGACCATTCCCTGGGGTGATGTTTCCACTGCTTTTTACAGCACCGGCATTCCCAATATTGAAACTTATACCGGCGTTTCGCCTGCTTCCTATAAATGGATCCGGCGGCAGCGTTATTTCAATTGGCTGCTGCGCATGACCTGGGTTCGGAATTTCGCCAAAAACCGCATCAAACAACGGCCTGCCGGTCCTTCACCAGAAAAAAGACAGCGTAGTTCTTCTTTAGTTTGGGGCAAAGTCTCCAATGCAGCAGGTAAATCCGCAGAAGCCACCCTGCGCACTCCGGAAGGCTATACCCTGACTGCATTGACCAGCCTGCTTATCGCAAAAAAAGTACTGAAAGGAAACGCACCGATTGGTTTTCAAACCCCGGCCAAAGCTTATGGCGCGGATTTGATTTTGGAAATTGCGGGCGTGGAGCGGGGTGATTTGTAGGCAAGTTTGCAAAAGGCAAATTTGCAAGGGTGTCCTGTTGTTGCCGACTTGCCTCTTGCAAACTTGCCTCTTGCTCTTCCCCTACTCTTTCTTCACATGCTGCGCCTGCGTTTGCAGGAGCCACGAGAAATCGGCGCTTTGCGGCGGCCCGGAAATGGTAATCAGGTTTCCTCCATTTTTTTGATCCACGGAATCCCGAACAGCGATGCCTGCTGAAAAATGGCAGCCCGTACAACTTTCCGTAGCAAAAATCATCACCGAATCCTGCGCAGTAAACTTGGGTTTGAAGTAGCTTTCTTCCATTTGATACGCCGGTTGATTGCCGGTTTGGAAGTAGGTTTCCATCGTCATATTCGTTAGAAAAACGGGCGTTACGTTGCCGCCTGGCTTGTTGAGTACGCTGGCAACCCCATTGCCTGCCGGTGTTGGCGGCGTAGTTGGAGAAGTTGGCCATTGAGTATCAATCAATTCGTAGTGCTGCAAGACTGAATTCAATGCAGCAAGCCTTTTGGAAGCCTGGGCATTCAACTCCCGCTTGGCTGGAGGAATGGGGATCATACGACGGAGTTGGGAGCGGCGCAGGCCATTAGCATCCGGTTCAACACAAAGATTTTGAGCGCAGGATTCGCAACCCGGATCGTTAAAAGATGGCTTTAGGTTAACATTTTTTCCACTCAGTGATTTTCCGGTTACCGCCGGGTCAGCTTCCATGTTGTCTTTTTGTTCAAAAGTTGCCCAAATCCACTGCGGAGAAGACGTCGTTTTCATCGCGATGTGCATGCCCACCATACCCAGCGTTACCTTAATGTAGGTCGGATTTTCAGGAAATACGACAAAGCAAGCCGGGTCATTGGGATTGGTACTGATGGTATATTCTTTAGGATCCGGGATATACCCCTCCATCGTTAAGTAGCGGGACGCAATGTCTTTGTCGGGGTCAATGACCTTCCAGGCGATTTTTATTTCAATGGCACCGATGGCTTCTTCGCCGTAAGTTCCGCTTGGAAAATTAGCGCCTTTATTATTTTTGCTAAATTCAATTTGGCCTTCCACATTGTACAACGTATTCGTAACGACGTAGTTAAATTCAGATTCATTCATCAAAACTTCATACATGACTAAGTTGCCGTTTTGATCCCAAAGCCCCCCGCCGAATGCCTGATCCGATTCGTCGGCCTTATTCGAAGCTTCATTGTGTTTGTTGTTGCGAAAAAGTACCCTCAATGACTTTTGGTTGGCATCGGCAGCCAGGTTTGCATGCCCCCGGATGCCCGCATTGATGTCCCGGTTATCCCCCCAGGGCGAGGGTTTGCCGCCATCTGGTTTGTACACTTCAAAGCTTTCTTTCCAGCTACTCCACGCCGGCATTCCTTCGTCCGACAATTTAGCTTTGGGCTTACCATCTGCATGAGTTGGCCAGTTCAGGGCAACAAATGTTTTCCAGGAAACCAAATCAAACAGCCGTTGTACCTCGTCAAATTTGCCTTGTTGTTCCAATTCTGCTTTCAGGTTCATGTCTACGTCACGCGGTGTTTCAGGCGTCGGGTGTTCAGGGAAGTCCAGATAGCTCGTTTGCCCTTTGTTGCACTGAATATTGGGCAAGACAACCAGAGCGGTCAGCAATAGCAAGGCCAGTAAGCTCAGACCCGATGGTCGAAAAAAAGTTGATTTCATGACTTATACGTTTTGATTTGAAAATATGATCCATTTAGTGTCTGTCCATTTAGAGCTGGCTCGGGAATCCCGATCAAGCTCTAAGTCGGGTGTCTGTTCTTTTGAGTTCGAGAGCAAGAGTGCATTTTTTTCCAATAGATACTGGAGCGCTAAAATGATGTTGCGGTCTTTTTTATAGCCCAATTGAGCCTTTTTCAAAGCGTCCACCACCTCTTTTGCAGGCCGCGGAACGCTGCATGTTTCCAGAATAAATGCTTCTTCTTTCCTGCTCAAAAAATACTTAGTCTGCAGGTTATTCCGGTTGGGCGCTTTTGATGATACTAAAACAGAAAATGGATTCAACGTCACCCGATGATGCCGCCGTTGCCAAAAAGCACTGTTCGGCCAGCGTTGCTCCTGCTGGTAAAAATGGCTCCGTATCTCTAAGTAATTTTCGTATTCCCTCCGGATAAGGTGTTCGTATTTTTCAAGTGCATTTGTTTTCCCGTCAAGATAATCGAGCACGGCATAAGCCCCGAAAATGCCAGATTTTATGGCTTTAAAAATGCCTTGTGCCGACAAAGGGTCAAACGTGGCGGCGGCGTCTCCGACAGCGATCCAGCCTTCCCCGACAAGGGCATCCAAATATTGTGAAGCAGCCGGCCAAACCTGAATCTCACCGGCAGATTGAGCTTGCGCCACGCGTTGTTGCGTATGTGGTGCGGCGATTAAGCCTTGTTCCCATTTTTCAGCTTGCTGCACGTTTGTTGGTGCCAGGTCTGAATCGGTCATAAAAGCCACCACTAATTTGTTGCCCGGAAGCAAGGCTGAATACCACCAACCGTTTTCACAGGCTTCCACCAAAGTAGGCAGGTCGGCAGAAGGCGTCGAAAGTTCATAAAAGCGCCAAATGCCCGTGAGGTTGTCAAATCGGACTTTCTGAGCGCCCATGCGGGAAGCGAATTGAGCCGTCCGGCCCGAAGCCTCTACTACAAAAGAAGCTTGGAGTTGTTCCACTTCTCCGGCATTCCCGGTTATTTGAAAATGAAAAAGTCCGGGTGTCTTTTCCATCAACTTTGCAGCGGCGCCGAGTTGCACCAGAGCGCCGCGTTGCTCCGCTTCCCGAATCAGAAAACGATTGAATCGGTTTTTGTCAATGCGCCAACCTGGTTGGCTGGTCTGGAATAAAAAATCGTTTTCAAGCAGTGCTTCACTGCCCCAGACCGCGCAAGTACCCTGCGACATCAAGTGCGCTTCTTTCCTGAATTTTTCCCAAATCCCCAGAGGCACCATCAGATCGCGGATTTGTGGCGGCAGCGTTTCTCCGATTTTTTCACTCAGACCATCTGACTTGTCAACGATCCGTACTTTCAGGTGCGGGGCGCGACTGAGGAGCATCAACGCCAGCGAAGTCCCGGCAGGGCCGGCACCCAGGATCAGCAGGTCTGTTTTTATTGGTCGCATTAATCCGGTTGTCTGACACAAAAGAACGAAGCCACAACGCCGGCAGGGTGCAAACCACCATCGCCGCCGGGATGCGGAATCTGACGAATGACCGAACCGACGAAAGCCGGAACCTGGTTGACCCCATTTTGCCACGGGTTGACCAGATAGCCTAAGTACTCGTAAATCCATTGGTTGCCGCCGACTACCCCCTGGCCCTGAAAACGCACGGTGAACGGATCGCCGTAATTGATGGAACCGGTCAGGTCTAATTGCCAGCCAGGCCCGTAAATCAAGCCGCTCAACTGATTTGACAGGGGCGTTGGATCAATGCGGATCGTTCCTTCGCCCAGCAACATGCCATTCAAATCAGCAGACAAATCCGCGATATTGTAGAAGCTCCGGTAGGACCATTTGCCAATCCAAACCGATTGTAAACTATTCATGGACGGTATATTGCCTGTCATGGTTTCTTATTTATTTTGTTGAAATTCCGACCTGCCAGTATCTTATGCCGGGGATCATCCTCCGTTACCACAACGACATAAGGTGCTCCATTGCCCGGATCATTGTAATTGTTCACTACAAACCCCAGTTCGCTCCAAGCCGTCACCATTTTAAAATCGCCAGCATTGGTTTGGGGAATGCCGAGCGACCAATCCCGCTGCTTATATTGATAAGTTGTGGTCGTACCTTCCTGCGTCACAAACTGATAATATACCTGCATGGGCCGGTGCCAGGGCCACCACAAGGTTTCCATTTGCACCTGCTCCCGCTCAAAATTCAGGTTGATCATCGGGTTGGGGTAAATTTCGTTCCATTGTTCGTAGGTCACGTCTATCACCTGCGTTGAACATTCATTAAAATCTGCCTGCCACGGCAGCGCCATGTACTTCGTCAGGTCGCCTGGTTGGAGGCCTTTTGAAATGTCGCCGTCTAAGGTTAGCGCAGGCGGTTCAAACTGCTCCGTAAAGCCGGGTGTATCGAGCACCGTTTCGGAAGTCATATTCGGCACATACTGCGCGTCTATGCGAAGCCGGTAAGGTTTTGCCCAGATCGAAGCGTTGCGCATGATCCAGCCCACTTCGCCACCAGGGCAAAAAGCGCCGCCCAGTATATTGCTCAGCACGTTCACCGTAAGGCGCATGCCATTGTCTTGCGGATAAAGCAGGGATGGCGTCTGGATTGTCCCGCCATTGCTATTGCTCCAGTCTTCCTGCTTTTCGTTGATGAATTTGCCGATGGCCCATTGCCGGAGCAAAAAAAGCTGGGTATCAGTCAGGCGCAAAAACTTCGAGACGAGGGTGTTGCTGATCGGGTTGTCGCCGGCGAGCAATGGCATGAGCTCTTTACTGAATTGGGCAAAATTCGTCCCGCCCGCAGTTGATTCCCGGGGCAAATTCCATTCCGCCCGCTCATTGTACAACAGATTTTCTTCTCCCGGTCTACGCAGGGATTCATAAATAAACTCCCGCATACCGCGAAATTTGTCTTCTGTGACCTTCCCGTCAGGTTCTATTTTAGGGGGGATGGCGACTTTGTTTTGAGCAAAATCTCCCCGGTCGCTGGTATCGTGCGCGGCATTGGAAGAACCCAGAATTGCCGTCACCCACTGTATGTTGAAAGGCCGAACCAGAATGGGCCAGATGTCGCGCCAGAAAAGGGGATAATAATTGGAGTTGTAAACCTTGTCGCTGAAATCGCACCACAACTGCAACTGATCCGGGCTGCCAACTTTTTCCGGTTGGTCAAAAGTATCGGGGCGACCATAGAGGTAGGTATTGGCCGCAAACTGGCGAATGTAGAGGTCTTCCAACACGTCATTCATCGTGATCATGCTCACGATTTGCGGCGCAAAGGCGGGATAAGCCACGATGACCCACGCCGAATCCTGCACGATCTGGTAGCGTACCTGGTGGTCGGTTTCATCTAAAAACAGCAACTTAGCCGTAACCGGGCCGTCGGAAGTGTCATCAAACCAGCCTTCGTTGTTGGCGTAGCTGTTGATGAAAGGGTCTTGTGGCCTGTTTTTGGTGGAGCCGGAATTCCCGTGACCGCCCCGCACGATCAGGCGAAAATGTTCTTCTTCCTCAATGACGTTGATGTCGCCGAGGGTATCTATGGAATTGGGATTTAATGGTGGCGGAAAATTCTGCGTGTACCCCGGATTCGCCCCTTTTTTAAAATTAGCGGCGCTTTGAAAGCCCGTTTTGCTCACCGTTTGCGGCCCCGGGTCAATGACTAAGTTTTGCCGGGCATCCAGGTCGGTGACGTCTGCATTCCGCAAAGGGTGATCGGGGGCGTAACCGTGTTCGCCCTGCAACTGCCGGAATTGGTACCAACTCGCTTTTTTGTTGGCTAACCAAACCGTCCACTCAATGTCTATCAATTTACCGGAAGTGCCCTGGCCAACAACGATGTCCCCTTTTTTAATTTCCCTGCCATCCGGATTTTTTTCATCATAAACATAGACTTTAAAACGGGCTGCTTGCCTTTTGATCAACCCGGAAGCATCTTTGAAGGCATACGTTGTTTGTTCTTTTCCGCCGGGAACGGAGCCATCGGCATTGCACAAAATGGGTAAATCCCCCATTTTTTCCGGGGTCAGGCAAATCTGATCCGGGCTGTTTCCAAGCCGCGCGATGCCGACGGCAGGATGGATGCCGTAACGGGCGTTTGGATCCTGAATGACGGGTTCAGGCTGGGCTGTTATTGAATTTGTCTTCGACATGCGATTGATTTTTAACAGGTTGTTTGCTTTATATCCGGATTAAACAACCGTATTCTTAAGATCAAAAAATGAATGCCACACGACGCTAAGGTCGGGAACCCCCGCCTTGGTTAGAATCAAAATGCCGTGCCCGGAGAAAGCGACCCTTATTAATTCAGCACCCCATAGCTATGGCTAAGGTCGGGAACCCCCGCCTTGGTTAGAATCAAAATGCCGTGCCCGGAGAAAGCGACCCTTATTAATTCAGCGCCCCTAAGCAAAGAATTTCAGCGACACCCCCTCCAGTTTCAGGTGATCCCCCGCTCTGTTCCAATCCGGCGGCATTACCACCAGCGTGATTTTAAAATCTTTATCCCCTTTTGCCATCAATTTTTGTACCGTGCGGGTCACGTCTATCTTAAAATCACGCGGCGTATTATGGTGCACGGGCCGTTTGTCGAACAACCTCCTGTTTAAGGGGGGCGGGTCGCAGTGTCCGGGGCCGCCGATGCAATCGCCGTGTCCAAAAAGGGAAGCATAACCGGCAAAATGGTCATTGTCCACAACGGGTGTATGGATGTTGGCGTCGGGCTGATTCAGAAAAACCCGGATTCCATAGGAGCGGTTTGCCTGAATAACGCGGTGCAGGCGCAATTCCGCTCTGGAGTGGTTGTTCAAAACGTGTTCGGAAAGCCCTGCCTGTTCCGTATTAAGGCGCGAAAAACCAATGTTTTTATCCGTTTCAAAATAGTATCCGTCCATTGAGTATTCATAGCCCAGCGCACGCGTGGAAGCGGCATCGCGGGCCACGTAATGCAGGCCGGAAAGTTGGGCGTCGGGTTCAAAAGCTTGTTGCCCCGGATGCAATTCCTGCCAGTTGTGGAAAAGGCGGTCCACCATCGAATGGTGCGGCCAGAAAACGGGGTCGTAGCAGGCAGTCAGGTTGTTGAGCATATCGCCCATAGCCGGTTCGGTAGCAAAATAATTTTCGCTATATGGGTAGTCGTCGGGGTTAACCGGACGGTTTGTTCCACTCACAACTTTGTTGTCGGGGTTATTGGGGTTAAAGCCGCCCACCCAGATATGAACTGTATTGTGGGGATTCATGTCGAGCGCTCCATAAGACATGTCGTAAGAAGGGCCGCCGCCAAAGTTGATCCACTGGTCAATCTTCAGAATTAGCTCCACATCCTGCCCAGTTGGGAAATGGTGATGGAAATTGTTCTGCATCCCTTCCTCTCCCAGTGGTTTCCCGTTTTGGTCATAAAACATGGCGGGCCAGCGGAACGGATACCAAAGCGGGTTGATCTCAATCAGCGTTTCTCTTATTTTTTTCTTCCAGTCAGCCGTCAATTTTCCCACCAATTGCTCTACGCCCCAAAAAAATTCCGAATCGGAATTGTAGCGAAAACCTACCATATCTTTTAGGTTGGAAGCCATCCCCAATCCGATGAGCTTTTTAGCGCCCAATTCATTTAAAAAACATTGATAATGATAAGGCAATACCCCGCTCGTGAACTGAACCGGAATGGTTTTTTTAATACTTTTGGGAAAGGCGATTTCTTTGGGTGGCAAAAGGTTGCCCTTCCGATACCTCGCAGATGGCCAGTTCCAGTATGGAATGGTCACATCCGGAATAATATCCTGGCAACGCTGCTCGAATTCATACAAATACATGCGGTGCCAAATCAGGAATTGTTCCCAGCCATGCTGACATTCATCTCCATGCAACCTCCCCCAATAGTTCCAGTTGCGCCGATCCATTGGAAAAGCGTTCAACTGAATCATTTCGTTGTGTACATACCGCCATTTGCAAACTTCGTCATCCGTCAGGCAATCCACATCTTTGCGCTGTTTCAGGCCATTTCGATCTATTTGAATGGAGTTAGTAGACTTTCTGGATACGGCATGGCTTTCTTCGCCGAGGGAAAGCCGGAGCAGTTTACCACTGCTGCCCTGTTTCGGCTTTTCTTCATCAGCGCCAGGGCATCCATCGTCAATCCAATCGGAAATAAACTGAATGTCCTCGTCGGCAACCCGGCTGCTACCCCACATAAAAGGCGGAAAATGCCCGGCCGGCGCATTGAATGGCGCTTCGCCTTTGAGGGCTTTGATGAGGTTGGAAGCGGCACTGCGGCCCGGCGATTTTTGCGACGAGGATTCTCCCGGAACACAACAACCGGGGAGCTTGCTTGCAGCAGGCGCTGGCGCACAATACCAGTAATCAGCGACATCAGGTACTTTTATGACCACATCCTGGCCGTTGACGAAAATGACATTGCCCGGTGGTGCAATCAGCCGAAGTCCCGCAATTTCGAGTTTCAAAAAATCGGCGATGTCTAAATCCCACCAAAATTTCCCCTGAGCCAGATCGTTTAAACCCTGATAATCGGCGGTGGAATCTCCGTTTCCAGCCCGGAGAATTGCCCTGACCCGATCGAATCTGGAAGCGTATTCGGGTTTGGAAGGTTGCTTTTTTGCCATATTGAAGAAATATTGGATGCGGTAATTATTACAGGGATTCTACTGCCCGGAAAGGATCCGGCAGCATGGCTAAGGCTTAATCAAGGCACCACCGGTACAATTCAGGCGTCCAAGGATGGTGATTTTGCGCTTGCTGGTTTGTCGGAGTAGTCGCCAGACCGCGTAAAGGCCGGATATGCCTGCGCCTACAATCAAAAAATCCGTTTTGGAAGGAAGTTGTAATTGGGAAGCCATAATAGAGAAGATGAATTAAAAAATTAACTTACAGGTAATTTTGCAAAGATACCCTCGAAAATCAGGCTTCGCATGCGTAAAAGTACTTGTTCTAAAACTGGGTAGTTCCTGAAAGCACAGAAACAGGTTGGTAATCTGCCGGATTGAATTGCTTTGTCTCCTGCTGGAATACCCCCATCAATCCCGGGTAAATAACCGGGTTATTCCCATGTTCGTCGAGGTACCAGCTTTTGCAACCCGAAGCCCAGACCGTGCCGCTGAACTTTTGCTGTAAGGCCTCGTTGTAGCTTTGCTGTACTTCGGGCTTCAAATCCAGGCCAGCATTGTCTGGTTGCCGCTCTAAAAAAGCGAGGTATTGCATCACGTAGTTCATTTGGGCTTCCATCGCCAGCAACACCGAATTGTGTCCGAACCCTGAATTGGGCCCAAGCAGGGTGCAAAGATTGGGGAACCCTGAAATCACCGTGCCTTTATAAGCTGCAATCCCCGACTGTTTCCACTCCCCGTAAAGTTCCCGGCCACTCAGGCCAAACAATTTTATTCCATCAAAGTCAACGACCTCGAAACCGGTAGCGAAAATGATTGCATCAACGGGGTGCGCTACGCCATCTTTGGTCACGATTCCCAGCGGAATCAGTTTTTCAATACCCTGCGTTTCCAGCGCCACATTCGTTCGGTTGAAGGTCGGCAAATAATCGTCCGAAACGACGATGCGTTTGCAACCCATTGCGTAATCGGGCGTCAGGCGGCGGCGAACATCCGGATCAACAACTTCCCGCTCCAGCTTTTTCAGGCATAATTTTTTAAAAAAGCGGTACCGGAATTTGTTTCCCAAAAACAACCGGCCTCTGAATTCCAAAAATCGAAACAAACCCCGGCGAACCAAACGCTGGATCTTTGGAAAGCGGCGGTAAAGTGATTTGTAAAAAGGCGATGATTCAAGATCATAGCGATCCGAAACCCAGCTTGGAGTACGTTGAAAAACTGTAAGTTGCGCTACGTCTGGAGCAATGGCAGGTACAATTTGAATGGCGCTGGCACCCGTTCCGACCACAGCAACCCGCTTCCCTTTTAAGTCAACCTTATGATTCCAGCGCGCTGAATGAATCAGGTTACCTTCAAAATTGTCCAAACCGGGGATTTCCGGTAATTTGGGGCTTTGAAATGGTCCAAGTGCAGAAATGACTAAGCGAACCGTGGTGCGCCGCCCGTTGCGATCAGTGAGTTCCCAAAACCCGGATTGCTCTATGTATTCAAACCGGATAATTTCCGAATCGAACTGGATATACCGGTACAAGTCGTGTTTGACAGCAACGTTTTTCAAATACGACAAAATTTCAGGTTGTGGAGAATACCGCCTGCTCCAATCCGGATTAGGTTCGCTTTCGATGGAATAGAGGTTGGATGGGATGTCGCAGGCGCAACCGGGATAGGTGTTGTCGCGCCAAGTGCCGCCGATTTCGGAGGCGCGTTCAAAAACGACAAAAGAAGTGCGGCCTGAGGCAATGAGCTTCAGGGCGGCGATGATGCCTCCGAATCCTGCGCCAATGATGCCTGTTTCGTAATCCGGTTTCATGATTATCTCTCTTGTTGGGGGCGTTGGGGGCGTTGAGGGCGTTGGAGCCGTTGGGGCAGAAAATTTTCTGCCCCTACCGGCCATTATTCCGTTCGTAACGCCTTTATCGGATCCTGAATCGCCGCCTTGCGCGCCGGAAACAGGCCAAAACCAATGCCGATGACCGCTGCAACGCCAAACGCCAAAACGATAGACCAACCGGAAATTACGGTTGGAATATCTGCCTGAGAGGCGATCAGGCGCGCCGATGCGATGCCCAAAACCACCCCGATCGTGCCGCCGAACAAGCTAATGAGCACGGCTTCCAATAAAAATTGAAAAATGATGTCGCGGCGGGTGGCACCCAGCGAACGACGCAGACCAATTTCTTTGATGCGCTCCAGCACAGAAGCCAGCATGATGTTCATGATGCCGATGCCACCAACGAGCAGGGAAATCCCGGCAATGACCGCCAGCACAAGGTTGAACGTCTCCTGTGTTTTTTGTTCCTGTTCGAGCAACAACTCGGGCACTTCGATTTCATAATCCACGACATCGTGGTGCCGGCGTTTCAGGATACGGGCAATGACGTCGGCAGTCGCCCGCAAGTTTTGAGATTCCGTCACCTGTATGATGGCGCGGTCGAGCTGGTGGTAGTTTTTATCTTCTTCGTTATTCTCACCGCCGCGCCCAACATCGCTTTTCGTGATCAGCGCACGGTTGTTGAAACGCAGCAGCACGGTGGTCACCGGGATGTATACATCGTCGTTGTAATCGCGGATACCCAAGCTTTTCAGGCTTTCTTCGCTGGCTACGCGTTTTTCAAGAATACCGATGATGGTGAACCAGTTTTGGCCACACTTGATTTGTTTGCCCAAAGCCCCTTCCGTGCCGAAAAACCGCGTCTGGATGTTTTTGCCAATGATGCATACCGGTTTTCCAGCTTCTATCTGCCCTTTGCTGAATAAAGCGCCTTTTTCCACGCGCAATTGATTCAAATCAAAAAAAGTATTGGTGACGCCCACACAACGCGATTTTTCCATTCGCCCGGACTGGATGATGCTGACCGGAACGACGATTTCCGGACTGATTTTTCCAACGGTTGGCGTAACGTTTGCAATGCTTTCGAGGTCTGCCAGCGTCAGGCCCGGCGACCACGGGAGTTTGTCTTTGTTCCCGTTGCTGTTGTTGCCCGACGCACTTTGATTGGCTTTATTATTTTCCTCACTGTCTTCAGAAGGAATGACGGATTTAATGACGATGTTGTTGGCACCGATCAGCTTCATCTGTTCAAGAATGGCCTGTTTCGCGCCCGTTCCAATGGCCAGCATGGCAATCACCGCGCCTACTCCGAATACAATGCCCAACGCCGTCAGGAAAGCGCGGAGTTTGTTGGCGCTGATGCCTTCCAAGGCCAGCCGGAGGTGAAAAAAAATGCGATTCATCATATTGTTATGCTATTCCATGATGATAAACATGCCATCTCCGCCGCTTTCCGTGGGAACATCGTAGTTCTCAACCCCCTTCTTCCGTTCGTTGGCTTTGGCTTCTCTTTCTTTCCGGTCAGCTTCCTTTTTTTTGCGGATCTTTTCTTTGATGTCGGCAGCGATGGGTTCAAACGGCGCGTCAGCGCCATTGGCGGGCAGGGAAAGGTATATTTTTTCGCCTTCAGAAAGCCCGTGCTCGATAATGATCTCATCCGAGTTGCTGATGCCTGTGATCACCTCCTGGCGAATGATGCGCCCGTTTTGCTCCTTATATACATAGGAGAGACTATCAATCTGGATGGCTTCTATGGGTACAGACAGGACGTCGTCGTAAGTATCGGTCAGGATTTCGTTGCTGGTGGTCATCGCCGGCCTCAGAATGGAATCTAATTCATTGACCTGAACGACCACTTCGAAGACCTTTGCATCGTAGCCACGAAGTTGTTCTCCGATATTGGCCACCTTGATGACTTTTCCCGTATACGCGTTGTCTGGAAAAGCGTCTACTTTCAATTTCACTTCTTGCCCGATTTTCACCCGGCTGATGTCTACTTCATTGACATAAGTCTTGGAGATCATATCCGTGAGGTCGGGCAATTCGGCGACGACCGGATCCCAGGCAGAAATCCGGGAACCGGGCTCTACTTTTCCACTCCAGCCGCGCGCATAAATGACCATCCCAGATTTGGGTGCCATAATGGTAAATTCACCGGAGAGCTGGTTGTAAATGCTCATTTGCATCTGGTTCTGCTTTTGGAGCGCGTTGATTTCCTGGATTTTGGCCACGGCCTGTTGCTTTTTCAGGTCGTATTTAAGCAATAACTGCCCGTAATCCCGCTCCGTGCGCTCCATATCGAGCTGCGCTTGTTGAATGACAGACTGCGGCTCGTAGCGGCTCTGATCCAGGTAAAGCAGCTTTTCTTTTTTCAAAAAGCCCATGTTGACCAATTCATCGCGCATGCCCCGCAATTCGATGGCGGTATCAATTTTGGCCTGGTCGAGCTGGGTCTGAATTTTTTCCATTTCGGTTTGAAGGTTGCTGATTTTGTTGGCCAATTCCGTTCGGTCTAATGTGGCCACATAATCCCCTTCTTTTACGATGGTGCCTTCCCGCACCAAATCCGAAACCGTGGTCTCATAAATTTGAGCCATACGCATCCCTTGTGGTGCTTTAATCTTTACAGAGCGCTTTGCATTGAGTTCCCCGGTAGCCGTCACATTCACATGGAAGCGCCCGCGCTTAACGGTGGTCAACAGATTACTTTGCTGCGCCGCATCTTCTTTTGGCCAAAATTGCCAAACTCCGTAAAGCGCAAATAACAATAAAATTGCGATCGCTAAAATCTTTTTACCTCCCATAATGCCGTGTTGGTTAATCGGTTAAAAAAGACACGTGAATGGATAACGTACCACTTGGCCAAAGATACACATCACAATTGTTTCTTTTTTAATGAAAAGAGGAAACGGGTATCACTATATCAGGGCATAACATACCCATAGTAATCTATACCCATTGCCTAAGCGGTTGATCTCCAAAAAGTTCCCTTTTTTGCTGACAATCAGGCTTATTTCAGCAAGTCGTTGACACTTGATTGAGTGAAAAAAAAATGTCTAAAAAAGGTCAATCATACCTTCCGATTTCGATTTTTTTAGCTCATCTTTGTAGCCCGCTCCTACCGAAAGGAAGTTTAACGGGTGACTCATAATAGCGATATATTTTTAAGCCCTTCTGGAAGGCGAAAGTCGGTTTCATACGTTCCGGCTTACTGATACTCTATTGCGTAAAGATTATTTTTTCATTTTTTTAGCTGTCTGTGCAATGATAAAAGATCATGCTACAGTGTGGGATAGTTGTCTGCACGCCATTCGCAAGAGTGTAAATCAACAAAGCTTCAGAACCTGGTTCGAACCGATCCGGCCTGTTCGTTTGGATGGAACTGCATTGACCATTCAAGTGCCGAATAAGTTTTTCTACGAGTGGTTGGAAGAGCACTATGTTTCTTTGTTGAAATCAACCATTCGCAAAGAACTGGGAGATCGTGGCCGTCTGGAATACCAAATCCTGATGGGCGCATCGGTGAACGAAATGGCCAAAGCCAATGGTAACGGCAATGGGCATAGTACCACCAACGGTGTCTTCGCAAAAAATGGAGAGCACTACGCACCGGGAATGATTGATATGGAGAATATCAAAAACCCGTTTGTCATTCCCGGCATCAAAAAACTCCGGATTGATCCGAATCTAAATTCTAATTATACGTTCGACAATTTCATCGAAGGCGATTGCAACCGTTTGGCGCGTTCTGCCGGTCTGGCTATTGCCAAAAAGCCGGGCGGCACTTCTTTCAATCCCTTAGTGGTTTTCGGCGATGTGGGGCTGGGGAAAACGCACCTTGCGCACGCCATCGGCAATGACATCTTGGATAAGTTCCCGAATAAATCAGTGCTGTACGTTTCCTCAGAGAAATTTACGAGCCAGATCATTCAGTCCATCAAAAACAACGCAGTCAATGATTTTATAAATTTCTACCAAACCGTTGAAGTCTTAATCGTTGACGACATTCAATTTTTGGCCAACAAGCAAAAAACCCAGGAAATATTTTTCCATATCTTTAATCAGTTGCACCAAAATGGCCGCCAGATCATCCTGACGTCCGACCGCCCTCCCAAAGACATGGAAGGCGTGGAAGAACGGCTCATTTCGCGCTTCAAATGGGGCTTGTCTGCCGATCTTCAGGCACCCGATCTCGAAACGCGCATGGCCATCTTGGAATCAAAAATGAACCGCGAAGGCGTGGAGCTTCCTTCCAATGTCATCGAGTTCATTTGCTACAATATCCAGAATAATATCCGGGAGCTGGAAGGGGTGCTGGTGTCGCTCATCGCCCAGTCTTCACTCAACCGCCGGGAAATTGACCTGGAATTGGCCAAAGAAGTGATCCGGAACTTCGTATCCCAAATCAATAAAGAAATTACGCTGGACTTCATCCAGAAGCTCGTCGCTGAGCATTTTGGCGTCACAATGGACAAAATTCAGGGCAAAACGCGGAAACGCTCCATCGTCATCGCGCGCCAGTTGTCTATGTTCCTCGCTAAAAAGCTGACAGACAAGTCGCTAAAAAGCATCGGCGAGATGTTTGGCGGCCGCGACCACAGCACGGTGATCTACTCCTGCAAAACCGTACAGGATCTGATGGAAACCGACGCCATCTTCAAAGACACGGTGACGGACTTGGAAAAGAAAATAAAAATGAGCCTGAATGATAAGTAGGAAGCCCCCTACCCTGTTCTGATTTTCAATCTGTTAAAAAAGCGAGGGAACTTTTCCTTCGCTTTTTTACGTTCTCTGGTCAAATTATTATTTCGCTCTGCTTGCAAATACGATCTTGATGTGTATCTTTGCGTTCGCTTTTGGAAAAGGGCATACTACCCGGTGAAGTGGGAGAGTGGCTGAATCCACCGGTTTGCTAAACCGACGTACTCTGCAAGGGGTACCGCGGGTTCGAATCCCGCCTTCACCGCAGCAATAGAGACCTCAAAAAATAGACACATTCGGGGCGTAGCGCAGCTCGGTAGCGCACCTGCTTTGGGAGCAGGGGGTCCCAGGTTCAAATCCTGGTGCCCCGACAAAAGAAAGACTGTCCATCGGGCGGTCTTTTCTTGTTTTAGGAAAGTTTGTGACTCCTTTTTGTGTGCATTCCGGTGGTTGGCAGGAGGGGTGCTTTTCAGCTCGCCGGGAATATGCCGAATTTGGTGTAATTTATTAAAATTAAGGTGCTTAATGCGGGTTAAACCCGGAAAATAGGACACGCGAGGCGGCGGCGCAGCACGAGTGGGTCGTATTTAAATCAATCCTTCCCCCCAAACCCATGCAAATTCTGCCCAACAAAATCCTTCGGCAGCTCCTCCATGCCCGGAAACCCCAGTTTGATGTCGCGACCGTCATGCGGAATCAGGGCGGTTCTGAAAAGGTAATCCCAGATGGCGAGCGAAATGCCGAAATTGATGCCAAACCGATGGTCTTTGGGGAGTTCGTAAACGTGGTGCCAGATATGCATTTTCGGACTTTTGAAGAGCCGTTTCATCCACGGCCCCAGCAAGACAGCACCAGCGCCGGCACTTCCCAAAACCACCAATGCCTGCACCCAAGCGGATGGATTATGAAGCAGGTGTACGTCGAAGCTACTGGTGGCGATCACCAGGCCGATCAGGGCACCCAAAATACCGCCAGTGACGTGACCCGGCACCGTGATGTTGGAGTGGTTGTAATGCCCGACTGCGAGGGTAAAAATGTGGATAATAAAAAAATCATAGAGGCCAACGCCCAGCAGCGCCAAAGGCAGGTATTCAATGGTGCGGTACGCCACGTTTTCCATCCAGTGATAGCGCAGGTGTGCCGCAAAACCCATTTGTTCCACCGAGTGGTGCACTTTGTGAAATTCCCATAGGCGTTCACTCCGGTGCAACAGGCGATGGATCCACCACTGCACAAAATCGCGGATCACGAACCCGATCAGCAGGATGGCCCATGTAGGCGCTCCGCGCAGGGGGTTAGAAGCCTGTAAGTCGAACCCGCTGACCGCCTTAATCCCATCGTTCAACAAATTGACGAACACCGAAGAGACGGCGCTGTAAATGACTAATGAAAACACGAAAAAATTGAAAAACATGTAGAAAAAATCCAACCAGAAATCCTTTCGGAATTTCGGCTGGTTCTTGCGCCAGGGTGCCAGCAATTCCAACACAAAAAAGAAAGCGGAAACCAGCAGCAGCCAGTAAAAATAATTGTGCCCGTTGGGGTTGGTCATTTCTTTCCAAAAATAATTGGCATAGCCCTGATAACCATTTACAAAAACATCCCAATATTTTTTTATATTGATTAAATGCTATTGATTAAAAACCTGCCTTGAGGTAACTCCAGCCTGCCCGCTGCTTGCTGGCAATTTCCAGCGCGCCCGACCTCGCAAAATTGGCTTCGTCCACAATTTGCGATTTGTCTACTTTGCGTTCCTTCAAAGAAAATTCGCAGGCCACAAATTGAATGCCTTTTTCTGCGTGTTTTTTGAGCTGCGCCTGAACGATGCTCCGCTCTTTAACCAGCATGTACAACCCCGGGCCGTGACAAACCACTTCAATTTCGGTGTCTGCCGCCACTGAAGTAATGTTGTTCAGTTGTTTCATCAGGGCTTTGTGCGCCACGGTGTCTTCCGTCACCACTTGGATGACGATCTTGTTTCCAGAATAATCTTTATCCGATAGCATTTGGTGCTGTGCGCTGACCGTCACAAAGGCAAAGAGCAAGAAACCCGCAATTAATAATTTATTCATTTTTATTTTTTTATGTGTTTACGTAAATTTATAATCTACCCCGGAGACCTGGGTGAGCAGGGTTTGCGGCGCATCGAGAATATCCGCTGCTTCAGGTAGTTCCGGACTCACCGGGGAATTCACCGCCAAATAATCCCGCATCACGGAGTGCAGGGTATAAGGCGTATTTTTCCCCTCGGCCACATTTTTGATCCGGCAAAGCATGTCAATCGGATCGCCGTCTCTTTCGCAGGCGCAAACGCTGTACGTCCGGTTGAGGTCTAACGGTTTGTCGCCAATGGTGACGTCCTTCACGCGTTTTCCTTTTTCCCCAAAGGCATAAAAAGACATTTTCATGCCTTTGAACTTGATCAGCCAGCCGCCAAACCGTTGGGCAGCCTCTTTGGCAAAAACATTGTTCAGTTCGTTTTCTAACCAGTTCATGATTTGTTGGCCGGTCACTTTTGCGGTGCGAACCGTGCTGTCAATCGGCAACATGTCGTAAAGATAGCCATTCGTGATTGGAATATTCCCGGTGTGATCGGGTGTAGAGCGCGGCGGGCAAAACCGAAAGCCGTTGGAAAGCACAATGTCAATGTCCGGCAGTTTCCACTTCAGGGCATCCAAAACCATCGTATCTATCGGATTTTCCACCACAAAATAGCGGTAGAGCGGAATGGCGCTGTACCCGACGACCTTGTAAATATCGTCTTCAAAGGGTTTTTCATTGGCCTTAATCAGCGCGGTGATGTCTTTATCGGCCTTGTACCGATCGGCGTTGACTTCGTCAAGGGTGTATTTATCGGCAATGACTTTTCCGTTTTGAACGGTCAGTTCGAGTTTGCCGACAAAAGACCCAAAAGCGCCGGGTTCCACCACTTTAGCGTATTTACACTGAATGGGTTTACGCACCCTTTCGTGCGTATCGCCACCCAAAATATAGTCCACTCCTTCGCATTCCGGCAGGTTGGCCAGCGCAATTTGCTGCGATAGCCCCAGATGCGCCACCACCAATACATACGCGCATTGTTCCTGTTCGCGCAGCACGTTCACATAGTGCGCCAGGTTTTCTTCAGGTTTAGTGTAAATAATCCCTTTACTGTAAGCCGGAGACTGCCGCATCGGCACCAGCGGATCGGTATAGCCCAAAAAACCAATTTTCACCCCGGCAACGTGCCAAATGTGGTAAGGTGGAAAAATGAGTTCTCCTTTTTTTTTGTCGCCCAGGTCGTGGTACATATTTGCGCACACTTTGGGTGCGTTCAGCGAGCCGAGCAGGGTTTGCATGGCTTTTTTGTAATATACGACTTCCCAATTGCCCGGAAGGTAGAGGTCGTAGCCCAATTGATTCAGGATCGGAACCATGGCTTTTCCGGTTGTTTTGATGGACAGTTCGCTGCCCTGAAACATATCACCGGTATCCATCACAAAAGTGCGTGGGTTCTTTTTTCGCTCTTTTTTCAGATAGGTTGCCAAATGCGCATAGCCCCCCGTTTGGCGAAAAACGGCTTGTTCGTTTTCCCAAAAAAGTTCGTCGTGGGGATGCACCTGGCAATGTACATCCGTTGTTTGCAGGATGGTGATGGTAGTTGGCTTATCGCCGGTTACATTGGGATCTTCCAAATCAGGAGTAACATGCCCCAGCAGCGGAGTAGCTGCACTAACCAATCCGGCGCTTGCACCCAGGGCACCAACCTGTCTCAAAAACTTTCTTCTGCTATTTTCCATAATAACTTGTCGCATGTGAATAAAAGGAATTATTGATTGGCCGATGTCATTTTTGCGGAGTTTTCCTGCGCTTTTTTCATTGCTTCGATGGGTTTGAACGGTCCATATTTGTGCTGCAGCTCCGAAAAATTGTCTGCATAAGGTCCAAAAGGGTGGTCAACCGGCTTTTGGGAAATATCCGGCCAGTCGCCGGGTACTTCTATATGTGGTCTTTTTTGCGAATTGACATAGGCGGCAACGTCCCAGGCTGCTTCATCAGAAAGTTGCGGCGCGGTAAAATTGACGCCCAGCGGCATGTTGTATTTTGCGTATTTGGCAAAATTGCTAATGCGGTAAAGGCCAGCGCCGTCGTTGTAGCTATTTTTGCCCCAAAGCGCCGGGTAGAGGAATTCCGTACCGGCGTTGGTGAGTATGCCTTCACCGCCTGCCTGGTGGCAGCTTTGGCATAAACTTTCGTAGACTAATTTGCCTTTCACCGGATCGGCAGCCCGATCAAGGTAAGGCAGGTCTTTCAGCCCGGAACCATGGGCTTTTTCTCCTTTCGGCATATTGCCGCCTAAAAATTCGATGTAGGCTTTGATGGCCTGCATTTCGTTGCCGGCTGTGTCTAAGGGCTGACCGTTTAAACTGCGCTCAAAGCAATCGTTCACCCGCTTGTAAATATCTTCTTTAATGCCGCTCCGCGCTCTGAATTTAGGATAAGTTGCGGCAACCGATCCATAATTATTGCCAAATATTGCTGTGCCTGCCGACAGGTGGCAATTTTGACAATTCAATCCATTGCTGATGGCTTTAACAGTTCCTTTCGGGCCGAGGTATTTTGAAGTATGCACAATTAATTCCCTGCCGTATAAAACCTGCCTGCGTTGTTTTTCATGTTCAATCTTATGTGGGTTTGGCGCAATCCAATAATAAGCCTCATTTCCATTAGAAGTGGCGTATTGCTCCTTTTTTTCTTTTTTTTCAGAACCGGAAAATGATTTTGAAAATTGCTCCCATTGATCATCAAAGAAAAAAGCCGGAGCCAAGGAAAGGACGACGGATACCAGGAAAATAACTGCGGTAGCCAGCAAATTGACGACCAGGGTGAACAATTCATTTGCGCGTGTTTCATCGTGCTTGTTTTCCATGTTCGGTCAGTAAAGTTTAGAGCCAGTTCAGTGGAATAGGGTTAAGAGCTTGTTCGGGTTTTCATGATCAAGCGAGGGTGAGGAAATTTTATTTTAGACAAGGCGATTTTTGCAGACGTAGCCAGTAGCTACGGCGAAAAAAATCAACGCAGTATAAAATAAAATTTACCGTCCGTAGCCGATTGACGGAAATCCGAACAAGCTCTAACAAAATCACTACAAACTCGAAATCCCTCCGACAAGGTTATAGAGGTTTTCAAAACCGCGGTCTGCCATCAGGTTACAGGCTTGCCCGCTCCGGGCACCGCTTCGGCAATACACGAAATAGGTTTTGTTTTTGTTTAATTTGTCAATCGAAGCTGAAAAATTAGGATTGTAAATATCAAGATTCACAGCCCCTTTTACTTTCCCGCCGGCGAACTCCGCAGGGGTACGCACATCCAATAAAACTGTATTTTGGGTTTCTCCCAGTAACTTCAAAAATTCATCCGCACGTGCGTCTTTGTATTTTTTTGTGCCTGCACCAAATAGCGATTGCAAAAGATTCATATTCGTTTGTTTTTTTAATGTTCAAAAAATCTGATGCAAAGATAAAGGTAGCCAGAGGTGCAATCTGTAACGAAGATCACATAAGAATTTTAATTGGTGATTTTAAAATACTGCAATCCCGGATAAGGTTCCCCGCTGAAGGCCAGCCGGGCACGGCGCAGGGAAACGTTGAACCAGTGGTCTACCCGTTCATAAGCGCCGGTTGTAGTGTTGTAGATTTCAAAATCGGTAGAATAAATGCTCCACAGCTGCACCATGCTTTTTACCGACAATTTAAAGGCTTCTTTTTTCTGGATCCAGCGCGGTTTCCACAGTTTCGGGGCTGCCTGAACGGAATCAGCGGGTTGGGCCAAATCCTGATTGAGCCATAAAAACAAAAAAACAGGCAATATCCAAAGTTGCTTTTTCATAAGATTTACCTGTGTTAATTCTGCAAAACTTCCTAATGATCAATTGCATGATCTGTTACATTGGTTTGCAGCACATAAGGCTTGAATCGTTCAGACGCTGAACGGTTGTCAAAAGCATCTATCGCCTGCTGGTTGCTTAAAAAGAAATGGTCTTCGCCGACAAAATCCGTCAGATGCGATCGGGTAAACGCATCGCGTACCGGACCAATGACGCCGGTAAAAACCATATCTCTCCCGCTGGCCCTGAATGCGTCAATCCAGTCTCTGATGGCGTTCAGCGCGCTGCTGTCTACATGATTGATGCTGTCTGCGTTGATGATGAACAACTTGAGCGCAGCACCTTTTTCAGCAGCAATAGCATCCAATTTATCTTTGACGAAAGCAAGGTTGGCAAAATAAACCGGTCCGTCGAGGCGGACAATTGCAATATCCGGTCGTTGTTCCAAATTGTTAAACCGCTCAATATTCCGATAAAAATCAGAGTTAGGAACCCGTCCCAAAATGGCAATATGCGGGCGGGTAGAACGGTAAACCACTACGAGAAGCGACAATACAACACCAACTCCGATTCCGGTTTCAATGCCCAACGTGAGGGTAGCAACAAAAGTCGCGATCAACATCCAGAAATCGCTTCGATCCTGGTGCCAAAGGTGGATGGCTTCTTTGTAGTCTACCAATCCCGCAACAGCCACCAGCACGACTGCCGCCAGTACGGCATTGGGCAGGTAGTAAAATAACGGCGTCAGGAACAAGAGCGTCAGCACAATCAATACCGCGCTAAAGATCGAAGCCATGCCGGTTTTGGCGCCAGCCTGGTCATTAACCGCAGTGCGGGAAAAACCGCCCGTGACCGGATACGATTGTATAAAAGCAGCGCCGATATTCGCCAAACCCAATGCCGTTAACTCCTGATTCGAATCCACCTGGTAGTTTTTGTGTTTGGCTTGAATGGCTTTCGCAACGGCAAAACTCTCCATGAATCCCACCAGCGCAATTGTCACCGCCGTAGCCGCCAAAGCCGACCAGACTCCGGGATCGAAAGAAGGCAGGGAAAAACCGGGCAGCCCGTCCGGAACCGAGCCGACTATTTTTATGCCCTGCTCCGTCAATCCCAAACCCCAAACCGCCAGTATACCTAATACCACAGCAACTAAGGAGGTCGGAATCCCTTTGTGAATCTTTTTCCCGTATTTGATGACAGCCATAGCGACAATGCCAACGGCCAGCGTCAACCAGTGGGTCTGTCCGATGTTTTCACCAACGGCCAGCACCATATCCTGAATGTGTTCGGTATTCGGCAGATTGAGCCGCAGCAGGTGTTTCAACTGGCTCAGGCCAATAATGATGGCCGCTGCAGAAGTGAAGCCGCTGATGACCGGATGCGACAGGAAATTGACTAAAAAACCTAATCGAAACAACCCCATGCCCAATTGCAGCAAACCAACTATTAAGGCCGTGGTAATTGCATACAATAAATACTGCTCCGGCGAAGCGGGATTCAGCGCGCCAATCCCTGCTGCTGTAAGTAAAGATACCATCGCCACCGGGCCTACTGCCAACTGTCTGGACGTTCCGAATATGGCATACAACACCAAAGGAATCGTCACCGCATACAGCCCGTGGATGGGTGCTAAGCCTGCGAGCATCGCATAAGCCATCCCTTGCGGAATGAGCATTACCCCAACCGTCAATCCGGCAGCAAGGTCGCCCTGCAATTGGCTTTTCCCATATCCGGGAAGCCAGTTCAGGATGGGAAAGTATTTTTTGAGCGTCATACTTTTCGTTTTACTAGAATGAAATCATCTAAGATAATAACTGTTATTTAAGGATAAAAAAGTTATCCCACAATAACGAACGTCAATGCCACGATAATTTTTGATAAAAATCATAAATCTCTTAGCTGCACTGCTCAATTACAGGATTCCCTGCTACATTTGATCTAAAATATTTATGTTGAAAACATACGACTACCTCATCATCGGCAGCGGCTTCGGCGGCTCGGTCAGCGCGCTGCGTTTAGCCGAAAAAGGGTACAAAGTACTCGTTATTGAAAAAGGAAAGTGGTACCGCGCGGAAGACTTTCCCAAAACCAACTGGTCGTTTTCCAAATGGCTTTGGCTGCCCGCCCTGCGCTGGTATGGCATCATGAAAATCACCATTTTCCGGGATGTTGGCGTCGTTTCCGGCACGGGGGTCGGTGGTGGTTCGCTGGTGTACGCCAATACCCTGCCCGTGCCTAAGCCCGCATTTTTTCGCTCCGGAAGCTGGGCCGGGCTTGCCGATTGGCAGGCGGAGTTGGCACCCCATTACGACAAAGCCTTGCAGATGCTGGGCGCTGCCAAAAATCCTCATTTTTTTGACGGCGAAAAAGCGTTGCAGGAACTCGCCAAAAGCATCGGCCAGGAAGATCAGTTAGACGCAACCGATGTCGCCATTTATTTCGGCGTCCCAGGCAAAACCGCGCCCGACCCCTACTTCGATGGCAAAGGCCCCGAACGCGCCGGTTGCACCTATTGCGGTGCCTGCATGACGGGCTGCCGCCACAACGCCAAAAACACCTTAGACAAAAACTACCTCTATTTAGCGCAACAACTTGGCGTCGAAATCCTCGCCGAACAGGAAGTGGTGGATGTTCGCCCCGTTGGCAATCCCGACGGGTCGGACGGCTACGAGGTACAGCTCCAATCGTCTACCCGCCTGTTCAAACGCCGGCAAACCCTGCGCACTAAAGGCGTGGTTTTTTCGGGCGGCGTGCTCGGCACTGTTAAATTGTTGTTGAAACTAAAAGAAAAATCACTGCCCCGGCTGTCCGATATGGTGGGCCGCGACGTGCGTACCAACAACGAAAGCCTGATTTGTGTGACGCAATTAGACCAAAGCGCCGACCTGTCGCAGGGCATCGCCATCGGTGCCATCCTGCACACGGACGAACACAGCCACCTCGAATTTTGTCGCTACGGCGCCGGTTCGGGTGCCTGGCGCCTCAGTTTCCTGCCTTTTGTGGAAGGTCCGAACATGCTGATCCGCATTTTTAGCATGGTGAAAGATGTCGCGCTGCACCCGGGTACTTACTGGAAATACCTGCGCGTGAAAGACTGGGCTAAAAGTTCAGTGGTGATGCTGTTTATGCAAACCTTAGACAGCACGGTCACCTTTACGCGTACACGCCGCGGCGGCATGCGCACAGCCGTGGTTGGCGAAAACAAACCCACGGCCTTCATCCCGCGCGCCATTGAGTTGGCCCGGAAATTAGAAACGCAAATCCGCGGCAAAGCGATGGCTTTCGGCCTGACGCCATTAGCAGGCATCCCGGGCACGGCGCACATCCTCGGCGGTGCCGTCATGGGCGATTCGCCCGAAACCGGGGTTATAGACCACAACAATCGGGTTTTTGGGTATGAAAATATGCTGGTGTGCGACGGCTCCATGATTTCCGCAAACCCGGGGGTAAATCCGGCGCTTTCGATTACGGCGATTTCGGAAAGGGCGATGTCGTTGGTTCTCGCGTGTCGTCCCTTCACATGTCGGACACCTCCGGAGGTGTCCGACATGTGAAGGGACGACACGCGAGAACACCTAACCTGAATTACTCAATAAAAACAAAATACAATGAAAACCAACTACTGGGCAAAACTCGAACCCAATACCTGCTACCATATCTACAACCGTGCTTTAGGCAACGATAATCTTTTCCTGAACCACGAACATTGCATTTACTTCCTGGGGCGGTGGCAGGAGTACATTCTGCCCTATTTCAGCACCTATGCCTACTGCCTGATGCCCAATCATTTTCACTTTCTCGCAAAAGCCAAGCCGCTGACCCCTGATATCCTTGCCTTGATTGAAAAGAATCCATCCCAAAAAGCGGCGGCGTTTTTGCGCGCCGAAGTGGACTCCAATACGTTTTATACTTCCCAGTTTAAAGCAATGTTCAACAGTTATTCAGCAGGGTTTAACAAAGAGCAGGACCGGCACGGCAGTCTGTTTCAGGCAAAGTTTAAAAGGATCGTCATGCGGGATGAAGCACATTTTTTAGACAAGCTGCAATACATCCACCACAATGTGATTCACCACGGTTTTGGTATTCACTATTACGACTGGCCTTATAGTTCTTACGGCATTTACATTGAGCAGCAACCCCATTGGCTCGCGATGACGCCGGTGCTTGAGCTTTTATAGGATGAAAATGATCCCTCCGGGATTAAAAATTTTGTGGCTTCGCACGAGGCATATAGGCTGAATTTTCGGGGGATGCAGCGTTTTAGGGGAAGGTGGCGACGGTATCGGGAGGGGCACGTGGCGGGCACCTTCGGAGGTGTCCGACACGTGCCCCTCCCGATACCGTTTTGACATTCCAATTATTTGCATTATATTAGCGCATTGAGAGGACATGGAGGTGATTAAGACCTGAAACCCGACACCTGTATATCCAACACAAGCTATGACATGCCCCTTACTGTCTATTCCTAAATCAAAAACCAAACCATCCCTGTCATGGATAAAGACCAAACGACCAAAGTCCGACTGCTAAGCGTGCAACGCGCCCTACTCGAACGCCCCTTTGGCTATACGAAACGACAGCTTGCTGACCGCTGTGGCGTTCATCCCGATACCATAAAAACGGATTTTGACGCTTTCAGAACGGCGGGTTTTGAGGTGGAGTGCGACCCAAAAAGCTATTGCTACGGCTTCATCGCAGACAAACCCTACCGCGAACTGGAAGACTTACTTCATTTTACCGACAAAGACCAGTCGCTCCTGTTGCAAGCCATCGAAAAACTGGGGTCTCAATATCCCGGTATTGAAAAACTCAAGCGAAAAATCGTTTCTATTTATGACTATGCCCGCTTGGGCAATGCTTACCTCCGCAAGCCCTATTTGAGCAAAATAGATCTGTTGGAACAGGCCAAACGGGAGCAACGGCAAGTTATCCTGCTCGACTATCATTCCTCCAACAGCAATACCGTTAGTGATCGCCGGGTGGAACCGTTCGATCCGAATCCTGCCGACGACATCCTTCAGGCCTTCGACGTGGACAAAGGCGAACTACGCCATTTTCGCATCTCCCGCATCACCCGTATTCAGCTCACTGCGGATGAATGGGTTTATAAAACGCGGCATCGCGTCATCCCTGCCGACCCTTTCCGCATTGTAGACGACAAACAACTGACGGTACATTTGCGCCTGCGCGTGGGTGCCCGGAACGAATTGGTGGAGCGCTTTCCGCTTACACAGGCCTATATTCAGCCCGCTGCCGAAGAAGGCATGTTCGACTTTCAATGCAAAGTCAACCACAAATTTTATGGCCTGAGCAATTTTATCCTCGGATTTTACCAAACGGTGGAAGTTGTGCACCCGGAATCCCTGCTGGAACATTTGAATGCCCAGGCTCGTAACATGAAATTTTGAAACTTTTTTCATTTTTTTTAGGGGTGGGGATGCTGGTACGGGGGGCATCTTCAGACCTTTGTGAACAAGTAAACGACATCACGATCAAAATATCAAATCCATGAGACTTTATTTCAAAACCACGCCCAATACCGAACCTGTGCCGTTTACGTACCAGGTTGCGTTGGTAGGCGCGTTGCACAAATGGCTTGGTGACAATGATTTGCACGACGACATGTCTTTGTATTCGCTATCGTGGCTCTATAATGGCAAGCAACACAAAGACGGGCTCGAGTTCCCGCAGGGGGCCGGCTTTTTCATCAGTGCGCCCGACACAAGCCTGCACCAACGCATTGTGGCTGGTGTCTTTTCGGATCCGGGCATCCGCTATGGGTTGAACGTGCAGGAGGTTCAATTGGCCGAGCAGCCGGTTTTTGGCAATGTCGAGCGCTTCATGTTGCAAAGTCCGGCGCTCATTAAACGCTCCATCAATGGAAAAATTAAATTTTACTACCCCGAAGACCCCGAAGCAGATACTTTATTGACCGAAACTTTACAGCACAAACTCCGTAAAATCGGGAAAGGGCATCTTCAGGTAAAAGTGGGCTTTGACCGCAGCTACCCAAATATTAAAATTCGATTGGTCAATTATAAAGGCATCAACAACAAAGCGACTTTTTGCCCCGTCATTGTGGAAGGCGACCCGGAAGCCATTGCGCTAGCTTGGGAAGTTGGGGTTGGGAATAGTACGGGGATTGGATTTGGAGCGGTGCGGTGAATTTAAAATAAAAAATTAACTTTATTATGAAAATGGATTTGGCAATCTTGTTTGAAAAGCCTGAAAAAAGCATAAAGGCGCTATTGACTATCGAGCCATTAGCTCCAATGTCAATAGTGAGTACACTTCCAGGCTCCTATTACAAAAGTCAAGATAAACCTACAAAATATAACTTATGTGGGATTTTCGAAAATGCTTTAGGATGGCATATAGGAATAGATGAGCGTAAAGCAATTTTAAAAAAGATGAGACAGGTTTACAAAAAAGATCACAAGATTAATGACTTTGAAACAACAAGTTCAATCGTAGGTTATACATCATTGATAGGTCATCTTTTTGAAATTGAGCTTCATCTTGCTCCTATCATTACATCCCGTTATGATGATTTGTGGAAACAACAGTTAAAGCATGATGATTCTCGGCATTTGAAAGGAACTCCCAACCTCAGTTGGTATCTCATTAAACAAAAAAGAGCACTGCCTACTGATGATAAAGGCAAAATAAGTGACAAAGAATATGGGGAGTTCCTGAAAAATAATTTAAGCGACTTTCCTATGTACTATAGCTCTCCTACAGTTCGTGAGTTTATTACAGTCGAAGGATTATATCAATATAAGTTATTGATAAATGCATCCCTTCTAAGAGCGCTTGAATTGGCTTTTCAAGAAAACAATATTACCTATCTCGGCACAAATGAGGGCTGGATAGATTTATCAATAAAAGAAATGTAGAATATGGAATTCACACATCCTTATAGCCGATACGGCTTAGCTTTGGTAATGGTAGAAAACGGAATTAAAAATGCTGCTGATATTACTCATAAGCAATTACAAGATGCTTTATATTCAGGTTTAAATCGCTTTAGAGTAAAACCCGCAGAGCATTATGAAAATTTTGAAAAAGTAAAATTCAACTATATGAATTATGAATTTATTTCAGCAAATAAACAATTTCAAACCGGAGGGAGACCTAATGAAGGAATATTTTTATGCCCTAATATTATTACTTCTGACAAGCAAGCCGGTAACACCTGGAGCGGAGTTCAGACACTGATTGATAAATTAGGCAATGAAAAAAGTAGCTCAGAAAATCTAACCATGAGCATTTTTGCGGCGTCTGCTAAGTTTAATAATGGCAAAAAAAGTCAAAGTACGCCAAAAGCCTCTATAGAAGAAGCAACTTGTGCGGCAATCACAAATATCACCCATTATAAACCATGCCTGGCTTTTAAAAAATTTGAAAAAGGAAAATGGAATAGGGAAAATACTGCCATTATCCCAGACTTGTCCCTTGATGAAATGATAAAATTCATCTCTCTTTTTAAGAGAATGTTAAATTCTGATACAGAAAAAGATTTAATGATTGGTGACGTATCTGCCGAATCAGAGGGAAAAGGAGAAAACAAAAAGACAGTTTATAAACCTTGGCGTCCAAAAATTTATAATGGTAATTTTCCAAACCCGCCACAAAGCAGTGCTTTAGGAAGTATCGCTCTATTAGGTGCAATAGGAGAATGGTCAAAAAAAGCGAATCTCTGGACGGAAGGGAAAGCTGTTTTAGATAGTTTGGAAAACATTCCGATCTACTTGATAAGCTACGGGCATGCTAAATCTTTTACTTATAATCATTATGTAATTGATTTAGCAAAGGAAGATAAATTAAATATTATAATTGATTCCATTTATTACACCAAATTGTTTAACGCAGAAAATCGCAAAAATAACAAAAATGAATATCAAGCCTTTGATCTTTTTGCAAGTCGTTTTTTACAATTATTCAACCGCCCTGCGTTGAAAGATTTTTTGGCTTTTCGTGCGGAGTATCCACACCATCTCGAAATTTTATTCACAACATATTTTATCAAAATGGAAAAGATAAACGTAGACATTGTTAAGTCTGCCAAAGAGTTAGGCCGATGGCTCAACTATGTAGCTTATCTCGCAGCTAAAGCAGAACATGGCAATACTAAAAGCGAGGAATTTAAAAAAGCAAAAGCAAAGGTACTGATAGCAATAGAAAGCTCTGCTTTTTCTGCAAAGTCCGGAGATGCTTTAATTGCACAAGTGATAACAAGGGGAGGGCGGCTTTCACAAATAGACGCACCGCCGGATGCAGCTTTGTTTATGGAAAAAACTTCCTCAGGAGATTTGCCTTTAGATAATGCCAAAAATTTATTGATGGCATTTTCGAGACTTAGAAATAAATATGAGAAGCCAACTGAAGATTCATTGGATGAAGATGCAGATGATACCAGTGAAGATTCATCGGCTTATTCAGAAGAATAAATTTATTTGCTAACAATTTTAAAATTGATAAATGTCATGAAAATCAAAGGTATCCTTATCTCAAGTATCGCCGTTTTCGAAGATCACATCGCCAACGGGGGAGAAAAGCTTTTAGGTAACGCTTCATCTATAAAAAGAAGACCCGATGGCAGGGTTTATGTTTCTGGGCAAATGCAGCGTCATGTTTTGTTTAGTGCAATTGACAGAGCAAATCGAGATGATGAAAATAAAGGGGAGACGTTTGTATCGAATGGAGATGGCGTTGGAAACAAAATTGAATTGGATATTCGGGCAGATATGGGTGGTTTTATGCACCCGTCTAAAGGCGATTACTCAGGTCGTAGGACAGCGCCGCTAACGGTCACACCTGCCGTCGCACTTGATCCAAGCGAAGTTGGTCGTGATTTATTGATTCGGCTAAAGCAAAACTCACAAGAATCTGACCAAAAACAAGCACTTGCTACAAGAGAATTTAGTGAAATAGACTTTATGCACATGAATTTTTTCTTAGACATTAGCACCCTGGGAATATCAAAGGTGTTTGAGTATGAAAATGAATTTCATATTAAAACCAAATTTTTTAAGCATACTAATGAAGCAGAAAGGCTCAGAAGGGTAAAACTATTTATAGAGGCTACTCGCGCTATGAATGATTATGCCAACCAAGCTCGAAATGCAGTCAGCGGAGAGCCTCAAAAAATCCTTATCATATTTGATGAAAAATTGAGTAGAAAAGCAGCACGATATTTTACTGCAAATGATACTGAAAAGACTAATATTCTATTGGAGTTAAAATCACGAGATGCCATTTACTTTCTTGGAGACGATACAGCAGGAGAGGTAAGCGTTCTGGATGCCTATACAAAAGCACTTTCCTTTATTACAGATACAGATAACAATCTTCTTTATGATCCAAGTGAAAAAGACGAGAAAGGAGGTGAACTTATTCAAACTTTTTCGGAAGTCTTTGATAAATGATTGCTATGAAATACCTGGCAAAATCCTCTGGTATCACGCTCAAGCAGCATGTTGATAACGTGATATCAGAGGGTCAAAAAATCATTAAAAGTTTCCCGTTTGTTATGGGAAAATACCACTTGGTAACTGGACGAGATTTAGAAAAACGTCTATACAGTGCTTGCAAATTTCATGATGAAGGAAAAAAACATCGCATTTGGCAAACAGCTTGTCAAAAAGATTACCAGCTATTTTTGAATTGGCAAAAAATTAATGGTGGAACCTTCAAAGACTTCGAGAAAGCTGTCAAAAATACAGGAAAGTTTTTAATGCAAGCTAATATTAGGCACGAGATAGATTCAGTTATTCGCCATCAAGAAAATTTACCTCTACCTGTCCTTATTGCTATCGGTGCCCATCATGCCAAATTATCGAAATATCACCAAGAGAAATGGACAAAAAATAAAAATATTGGAAAAAATGGCGGGCTGATTTGGGAAAAGTTTGAAACCCTAAATAATGATTATATCTCCAATCCTGCTTTTCGCTTTAGGGAAGTATTAAAGAAACATTATGAAATTGCCGGAATCCGAGGATTTCTTCAATTAGCAGACCACCGTGCGAGTATTTCTGAAAACGATGCCTTTATTCCTGAATATGTCTCTTTTGAATATGAGTTTAAGCATTCATCCAAAAGGCCCGTACAACAAATTGCGGAAGAAAACTATCAAGATGACTTATTATTGCTGCGTGCTCCTACGGGGGCTGGCAAAACTGATGCGGCTTTATTGTGGGCTAAACATCAAATTGATAATTGTCGAGCTGATCGTTTAATAATTGCTATGCCCACCCGTTTTACTTCCAATGCTTTAGCTATTAATGTTACGGATACCCTTTCAGATACAGGGCTTTATCATTCAAGCGCTTGGTTTCAAAAATTCCATGAACAAGCCAAGGAAAGTAAAGACTCAAGACATATAGCTAAAATGCAACATGAATTTGCCCGTAGATTGCAAACACCTGTAACCGTTTGTACTATTGATCATTTGTTGATGTGCTTGACACTTTCCCGTGAAGATCACCATGCGATTGCATTTAACTTAGCCCATAGCTGTCTAGTCATTGATGAAGCTGATTTTTATGATGATTTTACCCAAGCCAATATTTTAGTTTTACTTGAAGCCCTTAATGAATGGAAAGTACCCGTAATGATTATGAGTGCTTCATTGCCTCAATCATGCTTAAAAATGTATCAAGCTACAGGTTTTCACGTAACTGAAATAAAAGAAGATAGATCAGATATTGAAAGACCAAGATGCGAAATCATGTCAATTCAAAACTATGAGACGGTCAATGATTTATCCCAACTTCTAATGCGCTGCGTCAAAGAACCTGCAATCATTTATGCAAATACAGTTGCAAAAGCAATTGAATTCTATGATTGGTTTATAAAACACACAGAAATAGTTCCTATGCTTTACCATAGCCGCTTCACCGAGCCTGACAAACTAGAAAAGGAAGAAATGATTTTGAAGAATCTTGGGCATAAGGCATGGGGAAATAAAATAGCGAAAGGTGTTGCAATACTTACCCAAATCGGAGAAATGAGCATCAATATTAGTGCCGATCTAATGATTAGTGATGTTTGCCCCATTGATAGATTAGTACAACGTGCCGGGCGTTTATGCAGATTTAACAAAGAGAAAATCGGCGAATTACATGTATTTATACCTCAAAAAAAGGGAGATATATACCCAGCACCTTATGGAAGTTTTGACAAAAGGAAATGGCAAATAAATCCCGCCCTAGAGAAAACAATTGGGCTTTTACAATTAAAAACCTACTCTGCAAAGGAATTTGTCGATCTCATTAATATTGTTTATGAAAAGATAGAAGAATTCAGTCTTAGAGCAAAAGACAATGCAAAGCTTTTAAAAGAAACCTTTGCTAACAATTGGGTCATTTTACCAAAGGCTATCAGTGAATTAGATAATACAGAAACTATTTTTTGGAAAAGCCGAGACATTGACAATAACATGTCCGTCTTAGTTGAGTTCCCCGAAAATCCTTACTTCAGAAACTACATAGATTGGCAAGCTTATAAAAACGAAAAAGCAGTAGATTTGCCTATTTATTTAATTCAGCAAGGTATTAAGCTCTTTCAGATTGATAATAATAAAAAAATAGTTCTAAAAGAGGATGTCCAAAACATATGCGTTACACGCGCAGGTGTATACACTAAGGAAAAAGGTCTTTTTTTTTCAAAATTACCCCCTGATGACAATTTGCTTTTTGATTTTTAGGTAACACATGGAAACAGAAGGTGTTCAATACCCCCCACCCATCATCTCCAAAACCCATTCACCATGACCGGAACACACATCGCCTACCTCCACCTTTGCCACCGGAAACTTTGGTTATTTCACCACAGCATCCAGATGGAGCACACCAGCGACTTAGTGGCGGAAGGAAAGCTCATTGGCGAAACGAGTTATCCGCAGCGGGCGGAGCGCTGGCAGGAAATCCAGATTGAGGGGATCAAAATTGACCACTACGATGCGGCGCAACACCTTGTGCGCGAGGTCAAAAAATCGAACAAAAAGGAGGAGGCTCACGTGGCGCAGGTGCAATATTACCTGTATGTGTTGCGGCGCAACGGCATTCCGGCAACGCGGGGCCTCATTGAGTATCCGAAACTGCGGATGACGGAAGAAGTGACCTTATCGCCGTCCGAATCAGCAGACGTGGAAGCCTGGGAAAGCCAGGTAACCGCCATCGTGAGCCAGGAAGCCTGCCCTCCGGTGATTGACAAACCGATGTGCAAAAAATGCGCCTATTATGATTTTTGTTACAGCGGGGAAGGGTGAGAGGGAGAGGGGGAGCGTGCAGTGGAATTAATAGTTGTCAAAAATATCCATCATGAAAAACAATTATTATCTGTTTAACCCCGGAAGGATGAGCCGCAAGGATAATACGCTCATTTTTGAGCCGGTAGACGACCAGGGTCAGGCGGGCAAACCGAAATACCTGCCCATCGAAGGCGTCGAAAACCTTTATGTTTTTGGCAGCGTGGACGCCAACAGCGCGATGTACAATTTTTTGGGGAAAGCTGGAGTTGCCGTCCATTTTTTCGATTATTACGAACACTACACCGGTTCTTTTCAGCCCAAAGACCAGTTGCTCGCAGGCAAAATGCAGGTAGAGCAGACCAAAGCCTACCTGAGTCCGCGCCGGCGCCTGCATATTGCACAGGGACTGATCGAGGGCGCTTCTTTCAATATGCTGAAAAACCTGAAATACTATCAAAATCGGGGTAAAAACTTAGACGTTCAAATCGGCATGATTGAGAGTTACCGGCCGGGCATCGTCCAAACCGGCAATGTTCCGGAACTGATGGGCCTCGAAGGCAATTGCAGGCAGGTGTATTACGAAGCGTTCGAGCAGATCATTGATGATTTTGAGATGAACGGACGCACGAAACAGCCCCCTTCCAACGAAGTGAACGCGCTTGTTTCGTTTGGCAACATGATGTGTTACACGCTGGCCTTAGACGCCATCTACCACACCCAGCTCAATCCTACCATCAGCTTCCTGCACGAACCCGGTGCGCGGCGCTATTCCTTGGCACTTGATCTGGCGGAGATTTTTAAACCCATCCTCGTAGATCGTACCATTTTCAGGGTCTTTAACCAAAAAATAATAAAAGCGTCGGATTTTGAACAAAAACTCAACGGTTGTTTCCTCAAAACGCCCGGCAAACAGGCCTTTATCCGTTGTTTTGAGGAGCGGCTGAAAGAAACGATCCAACACCGTACGCTGAAAAAGCCAGTTAGCTACAAGCACCTTGTTCGCTTAGAGTGCTACAAATTGGCGAAATACATCCTGAACATCGAGGCGGAATACAAGCCTTTCAAAATCTGGTGGTAAGCCGTGCGTCACAGAAAAGTATCGAGGTTGTTTTTTTCCACACCAATGATTTCTTTGTCTAACCAGCGTTCGTTGCGGCTGCTAAAAATGATGACGCTGTCCTGGCTTTCGTCCATAATTTGGCGGGCTTCGTGCATCAATTCTTTAAGCTTAACTTCGGTAATTTTTCCTTCAAAGACCGAATTTTGGATCCAGTTGAGGTAGCGGCGGCAAAGTTTGAGCATTTTACCGACCCGCTTTTCCGAAACATCATAAACTAAAATGACGTACATACCTATCGTTTTTATGTTTTTTTGGTTAATTTCGTCGTCGGGGAAACCTCTTCGGCCTAAAACGAGCGACAACAAAGATGCATTTTTTATTTAAGTTATTCAAAAACAAACTTTTAGATGGGTCGTCGTAGTCCCGGCAAAATCGTACCATTAACGCATGACGCTTTTTTGGAGCGCTTTTGTACCTGGCGATTAAAAATAGTTCTTTGACATACAGGAATTTATACATAGTATTGCAACGGGCTTTAATTGTACCATTTTGGAATTGAAACCTTTACAACTGCTTTTTTACACGTAACTTGCATATGCTTTAATTGTACCATTTTGGAATTGAAACATCCTGCGGCATGGATTGGGTATGGCAAAAGGGCGAGCTTTAATTGTACCATTTTGGAATTGAAACTGTCTTTTCCCGGTTGTGCCTCGCGGCAAAGCGCCGGCTTTAATTGTACCATTTTGGAATTGAAACCTGGTAAATCAGAGGGTATTTGTACAGGCATTCATGGCTTTAATTGTACCATTTTGGAATTGAAACCAGCCCCCTTGTCAGCAGGGATAACCTTCACCCGCAAGCTTTAATTGTACCATTTTGGAATTGAAACTCGCGTAATGGCGTGGGTGGACACCGAATTTTTGGGCTTTAATTGTACCATTTTGGAATTGAAACAGTAAAAGATTTGCCCAGCGGCAAAAAGCTGTTTGGGCTTTAATTGTACCATTTTGGAATTGAAACCCGACGTTAATAAATTAACGCCGCTAAAAGTTTCTAGCTTTAATTGTACCATTTTGGAATTGAAACATATCGCTTTTTGCGCTAAAGGTTTAACCGTATTGCTTTAATTGTACCATTTTGGAATTGAAACATTGCGCATTTGCGACTGAAACACTTAACGCCAAAGGCTTTAATTGTACCATTTTGGAATTGAAACTAATTAAAGCCCGTAATCCACTCACGCATTTGGTGGCTTTAATTGTACCATTTTGGAATTGAAACAGCATATATATACGCATCGTACGAGGCGTCACCCCAGCTTTAATTGTACCATTTTGGAATTGAAACGGAAGTTTTCGGTGTTCTCGGCAATTTCTTCGGATAGCTTTAATTGTACCATTTTGGAATTGAAACTAAAAGATTGGACGAAGACTCGCTGCCCGACCGCAGGGCTTTAATTGTACCATTTTGGAATTGAAACGGTGTGGGGGGCGCTATCTGCTCAAGGGTGCGAGTGCTTTAATTGTACCATTTTGGAATTGAAACCATATCCACCGATAGGAGGGATAGGAGGTTTTTCCGCTTTAATTGTACCATTTTGGAATTGAAACAAAGACAGTTTGCACGGTTTCTTCTTTCTGGAAGTGCTTTAATTGTACCATTTTGGAATTGAAACGAACTACTAAATCAAATGCTAATGAATGATCTACTCGCTTTAATTGTACCATTTTGGAATTGAAACAAGCTTACCGTGCCGTTTTGATTTGTAACAGTCAGGCTTTAATTGTACCATTTTGGAATTGAAACTGAATCAATTCTTTAACCTCTAATGCCAGATCAGCAGCTTTAATTGTACCATTTTGGAATTGAAACTAGTTTTACCAACACCTGTAGACCATTCTAGTCCACGCTTTAATTGTACCATTTTGGAATTGAAACTCGGGAAGAGCTTTAGAAATTCTTTTACAGTAGGATGCTTTAATTGTACCATTTTGGAATTGAAACCTCATTGTTGCTCCTCCGATTGCTAATGCCATTTTGCTTTAATTGTACCATTTTGGAATTGAAACGATGTCAGGTCGGCTTTCGGCTATTTGCGTGAATGCGCTTTAATTGTACCATTTTGGAATTGAAACCGCCCCGGTGGCGGCTTTTAAAATTCTTCCGATTTGAGCTTTAATTGTACCATTTTGGAATTGAAACATAATTATTACGACCTTGCTATTGTCGACCCGCCTTGCTTTAATTGTACCATTTTGGAATTGAAACGGCGCTGGCTTGCCGGAAAGCGAATGCCTGAATGCAGGCTTTAATTGTACCATTTTGGAATTGAAACGGCAGCACACCGCCGCTATTTGGTGGTGGTGGTGGTGGCTTTAATTGTACCATTTTGGAATTGAAACGTGCTTCAGCGCTGTCCAAATCTTTCAGCTCCAGCGCTTTAATTGTACCATTTTGGAATTGAAACACGTCGTGACGCCTTGTTGCTCCAATTTTTTCGTATGCTTTAATTGTACCATTTTGGAATTGAAACATCATGCTGGCCGCCTTCCATCAGCTTGTTGTAGCGGCTTTAATTGTACCATTTTGGAATTGAAACGAAAAGGCAACCCGGACATTGGATACAATCAACATGGCTTTAATTGTACCATTTTGGAATTGAAACATCAGGAGCGATGGGAAGGCATGCAGTCGTATATCGCTTTAATTGTACCATTTTGGAATTGAAACCTTTTGCCTGTAAAAACAATCGTATCTCCTTTAGGGCTTTAATTGTACCATTTTGGAATTGAAACATTTAATTACGCAAAACAAATTTGCATAAACATAATTGCTTTAATTGTACCATTTTGGAATTGAAACAAATGAACGCCGTAGGAAACCCAAACGGCGGCTCTTAGCTTTAATTGTACCATTTTGGAATTGAAACCCTGCGCAAAGTGTGTGGTTAGGTGCAACCCTACATGCTTTAATTGTACCATTTTGGAATTGAAACGTTGTAAAGCGATATGATTCGCGTTTTCGGGATGCTGCTTTAATTGTACCATTTTGGAATTGAAACGTTATTAGCCGTTCATCGAGATCCAAGCATCCTGTATAGCTTTAATTGTACCATTTTGGAATTGAAACGGCATGTCCGGCGAGACGCTACTCAAAAACGAACAGCTTTAATTGTACCATTTTGGAATTGAAACGATTTTAACATTGCTTTTAATTTAGTCCGCTAAGCTTTAATTGTACCATTTTGGAATTGAAACAATACCCATGTATATGCTATTGCTTCCGAAAATGGGTGCTTTAATTGTACCATTTTGGAATTGAAACTTGCTTTGCCGCGTCCACGTAGCTGCAAAATTGGTGCTTTAATTGTACCATTTTGGAATTGAAACGAATCTGTTATCTGTGTATAAATATAAGGTAGCCTACGCTTTAATTGTACCATTTTGGAATTGAAACGACGGGAAGAATGAAACAACTGTTGTACCGATCGGCAGGCTTTAATTGTACCATTTTGGAATTGAAACTGTAAAGAGCACTGGTCGCCGGAGTTGTAAAAAACTAGCTTTAATTGTACCATTTTGGAATTGAAACCGCGGTGGAGGCGGGGATCGCGCCGTTGGCGGAATAGCTTTAATTGTACCATTTTGGAATTGAAACATCGCCCCTGCGGCCACTGCGGCGGCTGGAGCGTACAGCTTTAATTGTACCATTTTGGAATTGAAACGGCCGGTAAAGGAATATAACTCCCCAACGATATAATGCTTTAATTGTACCATTTTGGAATTGAAACTCAAATACTAAATCATTTTCATTTGTGTAGGTTAGCTTTAATTGTACCATTTTGGAATTGAAACTAATAGTAAATATTCCGATGATTACGACCCTACGGCTTTAATTGTACCATTTTGGAATTGAAACGGGGGGAGATTGAATACGAGGCAAGCCCTATGAACGGCTTTAATTGTACCATTTTGGAATTGAAACGTTACTTTGAACAGCAGTACGGGTACAGATGTAACTGGCTTTAATTGTACCATTTTGGAATTGAAACTTTCGGCAGCTACATTAGCCGAAGTAAAACCTCCTAGCTTTAATTGTACCATTTTGGAATTGAAACGATCTAAGTATACTGGAATAAGATTTTGATTATTCATGCTTTAATTGTACCATTTTGGAATTGAAACTAATTACGATGTAATCCGAGGCAGTGTTACGCGCCAGGCTTTAATTGTACCATTTTGGAATTGAAACGCGCCTGCTCGGTTGATGGTGTAAACGCTCCACGCGGCTTTAATTGTACCATTTTGGAATTGAAACTAGCTTTCCCCGATCATGCCCTCCGGCTTATCGCCGGCTTTAATTGTACCATTTTGGAATTGAAACAACACGAAACAGGGCAGAGGACGATTTAGACAAATGGGCTTTAATTGTACCATTTTGGAATTGAAACCTTTGGCGGGGTTACTGGCGCAAGCGTTGCTTACGCTTTAATTGTACCATTTTGGAATTGAAACTGCTCTTCAGCGCGGTAGGTGAAAGTTTGACCAGAGCTTTAATTGTACCATTTTGGAATTGAAACCGAAGAAAATGTTCAGCCCCGCTTGTGGGCTGCTGTGCTTTAATTGTACCATTTTGGAATTGAAACAAATGAATGTCTTAAGGTTGCTTTCCTCCGTCTGTAGCTTTAATTGTACCATTTTGGAATTGAAACTGCTCACTTCGGCGTCCGCTCTTCCGACCAGCGTCTGCTTTAATTGTACCATTTTGGAATTGAAACGCGGAATCCCCTCTAAGAAAGAAATTAAAATAAAGCTTTAATTGTACCATTTTGGAATTGAAACTGAATTGATTGAAGGGAGACCGTCTTGCGTTTGATGCTTTAATTGTACCATTTTGGAATTGAAACGTCACAGGCAATGTTTTGTTCGTCCAAACTGCTGTGCTTTAATTGTACCATTTTGGAATTGAAACAAAAAAAAGCCGGGTTTTGGTCGTAGACCAAAACCCGCTTTAATTGTACCATTTTGGAATTGAAACGATAGCTTTGTTTGCTTATATGAATTTCGTCTTCCTGCTTTAATTGTACCATTTTGGAATTGAAACCGTAATGAGGTTTGGATACGAATACTATTCAGAGGTGCTTTAATTGTACCATTTTGGAATTGAAACATGCCAGGGAAAAGAGCGGCGCCGACCCCGGGGGGGGGCTTTAATTGTACCATTTTGGAATTGAAACGATGTATGTTATTTTGAGGGTGTTTAGCCACCTGGTGGCTTTAATTGTACCATTTTGGAATTGAAACGATGTAGAACTTCCTCGAGCCTGTCCCTTTCCTTTGCTTTAATTGTACCATTTTGGAATTGAAACGGCCTGCGACGTCGCGTTCCGCCTCCGTCAAGCTCCGCTTTAATTGTACCATTTTGGAATTGAAACGATAGTGAATAGGGATTAGGTTTTAAATGGTTTTTTGCTTTAATTGTACCATTTTGGAATTGAAACAGGAGAGCAGCGCCGCCAGCTATTATAGCAGGAAGTGCTTTAATTGTACCATTTTGGAATTGAAACAACTATCCAAAATCTTTTTACTTCACGATACTCTTGCTTTAATTGTACCATTTTGGAATTGAAACCATTAAGAAAATTACTGCCACTAACATCGGTTTGGGCTTTAATTGTACCATTTTGGAATTGAAACAATAATAACGGAACGCCAGGGCAGTACTTGCGGAACAGCTTTAATTGTACCATTTTGGAATTGAAACATGATGGCCGTAACGATTGCCGTAACCGCTGCAATTGCTTTAATTGTACCATTTTGGAATTGAAACCGATTTGGCTACGAACGGCGAAACTATGGTTAGCCGCTTTAATTGTACCATTTTGGAATTGAAACGGCGCTAAACAAACAGCTTCGACGCAAACAACTAAGCTTTAATTGTACCATTTTGGAATTGAAACCAAGCGGCGGTAATGACGCAGGCGGCAGAATACGAAGCTTTAATTGTACCATTTTGGAATTGAAACCACTTTTCCGTTTATCTTGATCTCCTTTTTAGCGGGCTTTAATTGTACCATTTTGGAATTGAAACCGCACGACGGGGCATGGGGAGCGCTGGCGGGGCCTAGCTTTAATTGTACCATTTTGGAATTGAAACGGAGGTTGAGCCATCTCGTGAATTTTGTAAGGCATTGCTTTAATTGTACCATTTTGGAATTGAAACATCAGGGCATTCAGCGTCTCGGTTAATTTTTGGCTGTGCTTTAATTGTACCATTTTGGAATTGAAACTTTATAGAAATCAGCTAATTTTTAACGGCGGCGGCGGGCTTTAATTGTACCATTTTGGAATTGAAACAACAGCGGCTGCATGTTTTTCAAGGGATCGTCCGGGGCTTTAATTGTACCATTTTGGAATTGAAACACATAACTATTCATTATTTACTCAAAACTTAAAAAGGCTTTAATTGTACCATTTTGGAATTGAAACGCAAGAGGCCTGGAGCGACGCCGCAAAAGCATACCCGCTTTAATTGTACCATTTTGGAATTGAAACCGATGATCGAAAGCGATTGACCAAAGAACAGGCATTGCTTTAATTGTACCATTTTGGAATTGAAACTTGGGAATCCTGCCTTCACCCATGCGGATACGAGGCTTTAATTGTACCATTTTGGAATTGAAACAGGTTAAAGCGTTGGTATATTCAAAAATTATGTAATTGCTTTAATTGTACCATTTTGGAATTGAAACAAACTGAGCGTAGTTGTTCCGCTGATCTCTTCTCCGCTTTAATTGTACCATTTTGGAATTGAAACTTGTGAAGTTCACCCCCTGTTTGTTTTTTGTATACGCTTTAATTGTACCATTTTGGAATTGAAACTTTCGAAGCGCACGCGATGGAAGAGGGGCAACAAAGCTTTAATTGTACCATTTTGGAATTGAAACGCATTAGCGGTTCAGGCGAACCGTAAAAAAGTACGAGCTTTAATTGTACCATTTTGGAATTGAAACATCATACATTCAAATTCATCCCAACTATCTTGTTTCGCTTTAATTGTACCATTTTGGAATTGAAACGCAGCTATTCTGCCTGATATTCTTTCAACACCGGTGCTTTAATTGTACCATTTTGGAATTGAAACTTATAGGGATTGTGGAACCTTGAGATTTATGAACAGTGCTTTAATTGTACCATTTTGGAATTGAAACCGGCAAACGAAGTCAGCGCCGCCGCGCGGCGATATTGCTTTAATTGTACCATTTTGGAATTGAAACACGCATATTTGCAGGCATACATCGAGATTTAGTTTTGCTTTAATTGTACCATTTTGGAATTGAAACGGCAGGCCAATTATGCTGGCATCGGGGGAAAAACCGCTTTAATTGTACCATTTTGGAATTGAAACGTATCGGGAACGTTCAGATTGCCGAAATGAACGCCGGCTTTAATTGTACCATTTTGGAATTGAAACACGGCGCTATCCCCGCCTCCACCGCGCGGGTTGCTGCTTTAATTGTACCATTTTGGAATTGAAACCTTGACAAATGCTTTTTTCCATCGTGAAAATGCATAGCTTTAATTGTACCATTTTGGAATTGAAACAATCTAAAGCACGTATTATGAAAAACCAGGATGTCGGCTTTAATTGTACCATTTTGGAATTGAAACAACAGAATGCACGTGTTAGTGAGTTGGTGGACGGGGCTTTAATTGTACCATTTTGGAATTGAAACAATTCGGTTCTGCGGACGATAGGTGGAGAGGCAAAGCTTTAATTGTACCATTTTGGAATTGAAACTGCAAATCCGCCAGTCCTTGCGCCGTAGAAAAATGCTTTAATTGTACCATTTTGGAATTGAAACACTTTTAGCGACGGCTGGTCGCTACTGAGCAACGATGCTTTAATTGTACCATTTTGGAATTGAAACTCGCATGTGGGCGGATTCTATGATTAACGCCGATTGCTTTAATTGTACCATTTTGGAATTGAAACGGGACAGGCGTAGGGAAAGGCGTGTTTGCGTTTTTGCTTTAATTGTACCATTTTGGAATTGAAACAGGTAATTAGTTACGAAAGCCAATTGTATAACGATGCTTCAATTGCACCATCTTTTATCCCTCCTATCTATGCAGCTATTCACCACAACCGAACCCACCATGCCTTTTCCTGGATTTTCGAAGAGATTCGTTTCAGTGAGTGATTGAGTTCACGTGTCGGACACTTTCGGAGGTGTCCGACACGTGAACTCAATCACTCACTCACCCCCCATCATCCCTTTCAGCACTGAAACATCTTTGCTTTCCAGCACCGACTGTCCCATCAGGTATTCGTCCACTTTGCGGGCGCATTCGCGGCCTTCGCTGATGGCCCACACCACGAGGCTTTGGCCGCGGCGCATGTCACCGGCGGTGAAGATTTTAGCGATATTGGTTTGGTAGCTTTTTTCGGTGGCTTTGACGTTGCCCTGGCGGTCGAGGTCAATTTCCAATTCTTTCAGCAGGCCGGCTTGTTCGGGGTGCAAAAATCCGACGGCCAGCAGGGCGAGTTCGCAGGGAATTTTGCGCTCGCTGCCTGGAATTTCTACAAATTGGGCAGGTTTGCCAGCTTCGGTAATAGTCCATTCCAGACTCACTACCCGCAGGGCTTTGAGGTTGCCGTGTTCATCGCCGATAAAGGCTTTGGTGGCTACGGCAAATTTTCGTTCGCAACCTTCTTCGTGTGAAGAGGTTGTTTTTAGCAGCATAGGATAGGTAGGCCAGGGTTGGGCAGGGGTTCGCGAGGCGGGCGGCTCTGGCAATAATTCAAATTGGAGGACAGAAGCGGCATGCTGCCGGTTGGCCGTGCCCACGCAGTCGCTGCCCGTGTCGCCCCCACCGATAACCACCACATTTTTTCCGGCGGCGGTCAATTCAGCAGGCCACGGGTTGCTTTCCAGATTGCTTTGTGCAAAGGGGTTTTTCCCGGCAACGCGCTTGTTGTTTTGTTTCAGAAATTCCATGGCAAAATGCACGCCGTTCAGCTTTCGCCCGGCCACGGTGTTGAGATCGCGCGGTGCCGTAGCGCCTCCGGCCAACACGATGGCGTTGTATTCCCGCAGCAACGCGCTGATGCTCACGTTCACGCCAACGTTGGCGTGGCAACGAAATGCAATACCTTCTTCCTCCAAAAGTGCAATTCTGCGGTCTATGACGCTTTTTTCCAGCTTAAAATCAGGAATGCCGTACCGCAACAGGCCACCGGGCGCATCGTCGCGTTCGAATACCGTCACCCAGTGTCCCGCGTGGTTCAACTGGGCTGCGGCTGCCAGACCCGCCGGACCGGAGCCGATGACGGCTACTTTTTTGCCGGTTCGCGCAATGTTTTTTCGGGGGAGTACGTAGCCTTTGTCGAAAGCGATTTCAATGATATGCTTTTCGATTTCTTCGATGGCCACCGGCGGCTGATTGATACCGAGGACGCAGGCGCTTTCGCAGGGTGCCGGACAGATTCTGCCGGTGAATTCCGGAAAATTATTGGTAGAAGTCAGGATGTCGTAAGCCTCCTGCCAGTTACCGTCGTACACCGCGTCGTTGAACTCGGGGATGACATTCCCCAACGGGCAGCCGCTGTGGCAAAACGGCACACCGCAGTTCATGCACCGCGCAGCCTGTTGGTTGAGCTCTTTTTCTGAATACGGCGTCACAAATTCGCGGTAGTGCTGTTTGCGCGCTTCAACGGGAAGTTTGCCCGGCAGGGTTCTGGTGTATTCCAAAAAACCGGTTGGTTTACCCATATCTTTGTTTTTTTACGTCTGCTCTTTGCGCCCTTGGCGTAATCCTTTGCGGCCTTGCGGGAAATAGTCTCCCGCTAAGGCCGCAAAGGGTTCGCAAAGAACGCTAAGCAAGCATTCTACAAAATTCTTTGTAAATCGTCAATTATGCAATTTAAGCGCAGCTGTCTTCTGCTTTTCCAACACTTTTTTGAAATCGCTTGGAAAAACTTTGACAAAGTGTTTCAACTGGTTGTCGAAATCGTCGAGCAAAAACTTCGCTATCGTGCTGTCCGTAAAACGGTGGTGCCGTTCGATCATCTTGTACACGAGTTGCGCATCGGCTTCGTCCATTGGATCTAATTCCACCATTTCGGGGTTGCAGTTGCCGGCAAACCGGGTCTGAGGGTCGTAGATGTAGGCGATGCCGCCGCTCATACCCGCTGCAAAATTCCGACCTGTTTCACCGAGGATGACTACGCGGCCACCGGTCATGTACTCGCAACCGTGGTCGCCGACGCCTTCCACGACTGCCGAAACGCCTGAATTGCGCACACAAAAACGTTCGCCTGCTTTGCCGCGGATATAGGCTTCGCCGGCAGTTGCGCCATAAAAAGCGACATTGCCGATGATGCTGTTTTCCTCGGGTGCAAAACGAGCCCTTTTGGAAGGATAAACAATCAGCCGGGCGCCGCTAAGCCCTTTGCCAAAGTAATCGTTGGCGTCGCCTTCTAATTCCAGCGTCACGCCTTTGGTATTGAACGCGCCAAAGCTCTGTCCGGCAGTACCCTCAAATTTCAGTCGGATGGCGTCTTTGGGCAACCCTTCCGAGCGATAGCGTTTCGTGATTTCATTCGACAACATCGCGCCGACCGACCGATCTGTGTTTTTGATGGAAAAAGCAGCGCGAACGGGTTCGCCGCGCTCAAGGGCCGGTTTGGCCACTTCGATCAGCGTCCAGTCCAACACCCCGGCAAGGCCGTGATCCTGCGCTTCCTGGCAATACAAACCAACGCCTTCGTCGGCAGGTTCTTTGTACAGGATGGGCGACAAATCGAGCTTGCGGTGCTTCCAGTGCGCAGCCGTTTCTTTTTGTACCAGATAATCCGACTGGCCAATCATTTCATTCACGGTGCGAAAACCCAGTTCGGCCATAATTTCGCGCAATTCCTGCACGAGGAAGCGAAAAAAATTGACCACGTGTTCCGCATCGCCGTTGAAGCGTTTCCGCAATTCGGGATCCTGGGTAGCAATGCCCACCGGACAAGTATTGAGGTGGCATTTGCGCATCATGATGCAGCCTTCCACCACCAAAGCCGCCGTTGCAACGCCCCATTCTTCTGCGCCGAGCAGGGCCGCAATGGCGATATCGCGGCCGGTTTTCATCTGTCCGTCGGCTTGCAGGACGACCCGGCTGCGCAAGTTATTTTTTACTAAGGTTTGGTGCGCTTCCGCAAGCCCCAACTCCCAGGGGAGTCCGGCATGGCGAATGGAGCTGATGGGCGATGCACCTGTACCGCCGTCGTAACCGGCAATCAGCACCACATCAGCCTTGGCTTTGGCCACCCCGGCAGCGATGGTGCCTACGCCGGCTTTGGAAACCAATTTGACGCTGATGCGCGCCTGGCGGTTGGCATTTTTCAAATCAAAAATCAATTGCGCCAAGTCTTCGATCGAATAAATATCGTGATGCGGCGGCGGAGAAATCAACCCGACGCCGGGCGTGGAATGGCGCACTTTTCCAATCCAATCGTCCACCTTATACCCCGGCAACTGGCCGCCTTCGCCGGGTTTGGCACCCTGCGCCATTTTGATCTGCAATTCGTCCGCTTCAGTCAGGTAAAGGCTGGTGACGCCAAACCGACCCGATGCCACTTGTTTGATGGCGCTGCGCATGCTGTCGCCGTTGGGCAAACGTTCATAACGTTTTTCGTCTTCGCCGCCCTCGCCGGTATTGCTTTTTGCGCCAAGCCGGTTCATGGCAATGGCTAAGGTGCTGTGCGCTTCGTGCGAAATGGAGCCGAAGCTCATGGCTCCCGTGGCAAAACGCCGGTAAATATTTTCCGCCGGTTCCACTTCCTCAATGGAAATGGAATCGCCCCGGTGTTTGAACTCAAACAAGCCCCGCAGGGTATAGGCTTTTTCGCTCTGGTCGTTGACGAGTTTGGCGTACTTTTTAAAAGCGCCGTAGTCATTCATCCGCGTGGAATACTGGAGCAGGTGAATGGTTTGCGGGTTAAAGAGGTGCGCTTCGCCTTTACGCTTCCATTGGTAGATGCCGCCCACGGGCAGGCGCTGCACCGGAAAATCTGTTTTGCTGAATGCAAAATCGTGTTTGGCTAAGGCTTCGCGGGCAATATCGTCCAGACTCAGGCCTTCGATGCGCGAAGTGGCTCCGGTGAAATGGTGGTTCACCACTTGCCGATTGAGGCCCACAATTTCAAAAATCTGTGCGCCCTGGTACGATTGCAGGGTGGAAATGCCCATTTTGGAAAACACCTTCAGCAGGCCATCCGCGACTGCTTTGATGTAATTTTTATTCAATGAGTTGAAATCCAGGTCAGTATCCAACTTTTCCTGCAATTTCATGTCGCGGATGGTAGAAAACGCCAGGTAAGGATTGATGGCGGTGGCTCCAAAACCCAACAGGCAGGCAAAGTGGTGTACTTCCCAAATATCGCCGGCTTCGACGATCAGACCGACCTGGCCACGGTAGCCTTTCCGGATCAGGTGGTGCTGCACGGCAGACAGTGCCAGCAAAGAGGGAATGGCGGCGTGTTCACTGTCTATGGCGCGGTCGGAAAGGATGAGCACTTCAAATCCGTCTTCCACCGCATCGGTAGCATAGCCGCACAGGCGTTCCAGCGCGCGTTGCAGGGAACCGGGTTTCCCATCGGCCCGAAAGTAGGTTTGCAGGGTTTTCGCCTGAAAAATACCAGTGTCTATGCTGCGGATTTTTTCTAATTCGTGGTTGGTCAGGATGGGGTGCTGGAGGGCTACGCTGTGGCAGGCAAGCGGCTCTTCTACCAGAATGTTGCCATTGCCGCCTGCAAACGTCGCTAAGCTCATCACTAATTTTTCGCGGATGGGGTCAATGGGCGGATTGGTGACCTGTGCAAACAATTGCTTGAAATAGCTGCTGAGGTGCTGCGGTTGTTCGCTCAATACAGCCAACGGGGTGTCGTTGCCCATCGAACCAATCGGGTCTTTGCCGTCTAAAGCCATCGGAGCAATGATGGTTTCGAGGTCTTCCGTGGTGTACCCGAATGCTTTTTGGTATTTAACCACCTGGTCGTGAGCCAATTGCGTAAACATCACCCGGGGTTCGGGCAATTCTTCTAAGCGGATTTTGTACTTGTTCAACCAATCGGCATAGGGCTGGCGCGAGCAGATGTCCTGCTTCAGTTCCTCGTCGCTGATGATGCGACCGCGTTCTAAGTCCACCACGAACATTTTGCCCGGTTGCAGGCGTCCGTTTTCTTTGATCAGGGCCGGGTCTATGGGCAAAACACCAGTTTCGGAAGCCATGATGACCCGGTCGTCGGTGGTCACACAATAGCGAGAAGGCCGGAGTCCGTTGCGATCCAGCGTAGCGCCGATGATTTTGCCATCCGTAAAGGAAATAGAAGCCGGGCCGTCCCAGGGTTCCTGAAAAGCGGCATGAAATTCGTAAAAAGCCCTTTTGACCGGATCCATTTCTTCGTGGTGATCCCAGGCTTCGGGGATGAGCATCATCATGACGTGCGGCAAAGAACGGCCACAAAGGGTAAAAAACTCGATGACGTTGTCCAAACAGGCCGAATCGGATTGCCCTTCAAAAATAATGGGCAGGAGCATGTCCATTTCTTCTTTTGAAAACCAGGGCGTAGTAAAACCCTGTTCGCTGGTTTTCAGCCAGTTCAAGTTGCCCTGAATGGTGTTTATTTCACCGTTGTGGGCGATGTAGCGGAAAGGTTGCGCGAGTTTCCAGGAAGGAAAAGTATTGGTTGCAAACCGGGAGTGAATCAGGCCAAAAGCACTCACCATCCGCTTCTCGCTCAAGTCCGGGAAATATCCGCGAAGCTGGTGGCTGGTGAGTTGGCCTTTGTACACCACAGTTTTGTAAGACAAAGAAGCGATGTAAAAACCGGAAGGCGACTCTTTCACCGTGTTGTTAATGGTGTGGCTGGCGTAATTACGAAGCACAAACAGTTTCCGCTCAAACGCGCCCGCATCGCGCAATTGATCGGGACAGGCAATAAACACCTGTTCCATTTCGGGTTCGACCGACAACGCGGTTGCGCCAATGCCGTCGGTGTTGACCGGCACTTTGCGGTAAGCAAGCACCTTCAATCCCAATTTTTCAGCGGCGCGGTTAAAAATTTCCCGACCCGCTTCCCGCAGGGCAATGTCTTTTGGAAAAAACAATACCCCAACGCCATAACGGCCGTAATCGGGCAGGTGAACGCCCAATTTTACGCACTCATCGAAAAAAAACTCATGGGGTAGTTGCACCATCAACCCCGCACCGTCGCCCGTATTGCTTTCGCATCCACAGGCGCCCCGGTGTTCCATATTTTCCAGGATCGTCAAGGCATCCGAAATGATCTGGTGCGACTTGCTCCCCTTGATGTTGGCCACAAAGCCAATCCCGCATGCATCCCGTTCAAATGAAGGGTGATACAAGCCTTTGTTGTTGTGCTCCATTCCTTATGCAATTACATAAGTGTCTGTATAAAAGCCTGCTTTAGAATGGTTAGGGAAGCAGCAGGAAGTCGAAATAAAAGTGTGTCACGCCAAAAGGCACGATAGGAGTGTAAGGAGTTAAATGGCAGGAACAAATTAGGTACGAAGCGGTGACATTTCAAAAAACCAGTTCCTGAATCGCGAAAATTGAGACGATACCTGCCGCTTTAGGGCGGCGAGATGTCGCCTCAATTTGCACTTAGGCTGAAAACGAAGTTCCGCAGCCGCAAGATTCTTTTGCATTGGGATTGGTGAACGTGAATCCCCGGTTTTCGAGGCCATCCACCCAGTCTATTTCCATACCCAGCAAGTAGAGGCCATGTGCTTTTTGCATAAAAACCTTCATATCGCCTATTTCAAAGACATCGTCCTGTTCTTTGCGCAGGTCGAATCCCAATTCATAAGAGAAACCGGAGCAACCGCCAGCTTTTACGCCAACGCGCAAACCGTGGTCTTCCGGGACGTTCATTTCAGCGCGCAGTCGCTTCAGTTGTTTCACGGCACCACCCGTTAAGGTAACGGGGGTTGACACCATATTCATTGTCTCAGTCATGTAGCGCGAATTTATAATGATGCAAATTTAAGTTTCTTTGCGAATTTTCAAATTTTAGAAACCATCCGTTTCGAATCTTAATCGTGTAGAATTACGATTTCTAACGATAGAAGATAACGCCACAAGAAAGGTCGTTGTTCAATTTCATCCTTAGGAGCGTGTCGTAAATAACTTCCCTGTTGAACTTTTCCAACTTCAAAATAAACGCCATCCAAATGATCAAAGTCGCGATCGGTAGTCAGGAGCGTTGCATTTGAAACGTGTGCTGTCGCCGCAATCCACAGGTCATTTTTTCCCATGTTCCGGGATGTGGTCATCAATGGTTTGTCTTTGTGTTTACCCTGGCTGAAAGTATGTATTTCAGCATATTGTTCGAAAACGTCTTCACTGTTAATGTCTGCTGTAATCAAATCATTTTGTATACTGTTCAGCTTCAGGAGCCGCTTTACGCCCCAGTTATTGCGTTTTGCAATTGATTTGATCTCACCAACCGCCACACTTGAAATAATTGGACTATTGGATCGCCCAAAAGGGTCAAAATTTTGTTCGATCCTTTCTCGAATCTCGCCTCCTTTGATATAAATAAAAAGAATATTGGTGTCAAGTAAGTAAGTCATGTCAGCTCATTTCAAGCAACTCCTCTAAAGATTCCTGAACATCCAATTCCTTGATTTTTAAAAAAAATCGCTCTTTGTCAACAGGCTGCCAGTTCTGTTCCCGCTTCAACTCCTCAATATCCAGCTTCTTTCGCATAGGCTTTGCCAATTTGCGCAAGACGTCTTCGTCATCCCTCCGGTGAAAGCCGGTAATGGCCGCTTCGATTGCTGCCAACCGGGAAGGGTCGTCTACTTCCATAATCTTTTTGATCAAATCGAGTTTCAAAGCTTCTATTTGCATCTGTATTCTCATATTTGTTCCCAAATATACTATTAATTTTTCAATTTGTCTTTATACGCCTTTCTGAATTTCTCCACTTTCGGCGTAATGATCATAGTGCAATACGGATTGCGGCTGCCCACGCTTTTGTAGTAATTTTGATGATAATCTTCCGCTTCGTAAAATGCTTCAAAAGGTACAACCTCCGTCACAATTTTATCGCTCCAGAACTTCGGTGCCACTTCTTTGATGGATTGTTCTGCAACAGCGCGCTGCGTTTCGCTGTGGTAAAAAATTGCCGAGCGGTATTGCGGCCCCACGTCATTGCCCTGGCGGTTGGGCGTTGTCGGATTGTGGGTGCTCCAGAAAATTTCAAGAATTTCTGCAAAGCTGATTTCCTGAGGGTCGAATTTAATCTGGATAATCTCCACGTGGTCGGTCGTCCCACTACAAACGGCTTTATAATTAGCGGTTTCGGGGGTGCCGCCGGAATAACCGGGCAATACCGAATGAACACCCCTCAAGTCCTGATAAATAGCTTCTACACACCAGAAGCAACCGCCACCCAGCGTGGCTAATTCTAAATTTTCGTGCATCAGATTGTTAATTTTAAAAACAACAGCTGGCTTATTTTGATAAGCGCAGGAAAACGCCAAAATTCCGGACAGTAATAACTGTATGACCTGCATCGTGAAAATTTCAACTCATCTAAAAAACAGCGTTTTCAATGGAAGGTTGTAAAAAAAGCCCATAGCCTGCTTCAAAAGTCCTCAATACGACACCTGCAAACTTTGTCGGAGAGAAGGCTCCACCCGGGCGCGCATTTTTTCCAAAAAGAGCGACAAAGCTTGTTTTTTCGGAGCGTCGAGGTGGTAACTGATGTTGTGCAAAAAGTAATCCTCCACGCTGAAGTCCGGGTGCGGCGAAGCCAGCAGGTATTTCAGTTGAGGGATGTCGTGAATGCCGGTGTGCAGGGCATCGTTGAAGCGTTCCAGGAATCCGGGGTTCAAAGGCCGGGTACTCACCCAGGCGGCAAATACAAAGGGCAGTCCGGTCAGGTTTTTCCAGGCTTCGCCAAGGTCGTAAATGTATGGAAATTTTTGTTCCAGTCCGATTGCGCGGTCGCCGATAACCAACCCTGCTGTTGTGTCGCCAATGAGCGCTTCGTATCCCTCTTGCGCGGGCACGAGTTCGGGGCTAAGCATCCAATATTCTGAAAGCAGAATTTTCGTCAGTTCCACCGAAGTTCGGGAGTGAAAATCGAGGTAGAGTCGCTCCACTTGCTCCAACGGGCGCTCGCTGAAAATGCATACCGTGCGCACCGCACCATCTGCGCCAATGCAATAATCGGAAACGATGCGGGGCGAAACGAGTTCGGGCAGCACCGCCACCGGAATCAGCCCCAGGTCTGCTTGTCCGGACAAAAGTTTTTTTGCGCAAACCGAAGGAATATCCAATTGAAGCTCAATATCAGCCGCCAGGTCGCTTTTCAATAACCCGTAAAGCAAGGGCTTGGTATTCAAATAACTGACTGCCGTGATTTTGATTACAGACATGTGTTTTATTTATGTGGCGCCAGTTCCGGCAAAACCAGGTGACTGATGTCGTTTTCCAATTCAAACACCCAATCTTCTCCATGCAATTGCGCCTTCCAGAGCGCTGTATTGTAACTCGTGTAGCGCTCCATTTCTGTCAGCGATTCTCCTTTGAGTTTGCAGATCAGCCCGCGCAGCGACCGCCCGTGGGTGCAAACCAGTAGATGTTTTTCAGGGCGTTTGTGCAGGTGTTTCACAAAGCGATCCATGCGTTCGGCTAATTCAGCGGCGCTTTCGCCTGCTTTTGCCCGGGCTTCAAAATTGCCGCGCTGCCATTCCTCAATGGTGTGGTAAAAATCCTCTTTCATCTCCGGGGTGGAATATTTGCCTTCGTGTATGCCCCAGGACAACTCGTCTATTTCCGGCGAGCTTTCCCAGGGGAGTCCCAGTTCCACAAAAGGCTGGACGGTTTCGTGCGTCCGACGCAGGGTGGAAGTCAGCACCACCTCGAAAGGCACCTTGCGGTAAAGCTCAAAAAAAGCTAAGCCCTGTAATTTTCCTTTGTCATTCAGGCTGGGGTTGACGCCCTTGCCCTGCACAATATGGTTTTTATTGTAATCCGTTTCTCCGTGCCGGATGATGTACAGTATTTTGCTCATGGCATTAATTTGCATTTACAATCGGAAGCGACACGTAGCCCCGGAACACTTCGTCTTCTTCAAAAACGTGGTCGGTGAAATCCTGCACCACTTTGTAGAGCGTGTCTCGCTCGATGGGTTTGCGGCCTACGCTGCGGATCAGTTTCACCAAATCTTTGGTACTCATAGCCGGGTTTTGTTCTTCCGAACCTGCCATGGAGTAAATTTTGGTGGTGTCGTCAATCGTGCCGTCAATGTCGTCTACGCCAAAGGACAGCGATAGCTGAGCCACATTGCGACTGATCATGGGCCAATAGGCTTTGATGTGTTCGAAGTTATCCAAATAAATGCGGCCAATGGCGTAATTGCGGAGGTCTTCAATGACCGTGCTTTCGGGCACATGCGACATTTGGTTGTCTTTGTTCCTGAATTTCAGAGGGATAAAGGTTTGAAAACCGCCGGTTTCATCCTGCAGTTTTCGCAATTCCTCCATGTGGTGAACCCGGTGTTCGAAGCGTTCGATATGGCCGTAGAGCATGGTTGCATTGGAATGGGCACCCAATTGGTGCCAGATCCGGTGCATGTCCAACCACTGTTGACCGGTGCATTTGTCGCCCGCTATCTTCTCCCGGATTTCAGGGTGAAAAAGCTCCGCTCCACCACCGGGCATGGAATCCAAACCCGCTTCTTTCATGATGCGCAGGCCTTCTTCGTAGCTGATTTTGGCTTTTTTGAAAATATAGTGGTACTCCACCGGCGTCAGCGCCTTAATGTGCAGTTCCGGGCGGTGCGCCTTGATCTGGCGGAACAGTTCGGCGTAAAAAGGAACGTCGTATTGCGGCAAAACCCCGCCGACAATATGGACTTCCGTCACTGGTTCATGGTCGTACTTGCGCACAATGTCCATGATTTCTTCGAGCGTATACTCCCAGCCATCGGAGCGTTGTTTGATCAGGCGCGAATAAGAGCAAAATGCACAGGTGTAAATGCAGATATTGGTCGGTTCGATGTGGAAGTTGCGGTTGAAATAGGTCTTGTCTCCGTGTTTGCGCTCGCGCACTGCGTTGGCCAACACGCCCAGATAACCCAGTTCGCCCTGCTCGTAGAGCAACAGCCCTTCTGCTTCTGTGATGCGTTCGCGATTGGCTACTTTCCCGGCAATTTGCCGCAGTTCCGGCATCAGCGATTTGTCGGACAGCAAGGGTTCAATAGAATGGTTTGTTGCCATTGTTGTATGTTTGTGAGAATCGTGAAAGTAGAACAAATTTCTAAACTTTCAGTTTTAAATGAAAGTATTTTTATTTTCAGGTACCTACAAAAATACTGCATGCTGTCTATTCTCATCCCTGTTTATGAGTTCGATGTCAATGAATTAGTCCAAACGCTTCACAATCAATGCCTTTTAGAAGGGATTGATTTTGAAATCCTTTGCTTCGACGATGGCTCCGGGGAAAGCATGCGCCGGGTGAACCGGGACATCAAGGTTTTTGACAAGGTTCGTTATGAAGAACTGCCGCAGAATATCGGGCGCTCAGCCATAAGGAACGCCTTAGCTGATGCAGCCCGCTACGAATACCTGCTCTTTATGGACAACGATTCCAAAGTGGTGCGGGAAGATTACATCCGCGCATACCTGGAACAATTGAGCCCCGACCGCCTGCTTTGCGGGGGGAGGCGCTACTCCCCCACCCCGCCCTCTGATCCGCGGTTTTACCTGCATTGGCTTTACGGTGTCAAACGCGAGCAAATTCCGGCTAATGTTCGCCGTCAAAATCCCTGGCATGGCTTTATGACCAATAATTTTGTCGTTCCCAAAGCGCTGTTTCAAAGCATCCGATTCGATGAAAACATCCTGCAATACGGACACGAAGACACCCTGTTTGGCCGGGCGTTGGAACTTCGGAAAATCGAAATCATACACCTTGATAACCCATTGGAACACATTGGGTTGGAAGACAGGGATACCTTCCTGAAAAAGGCGCGGATTGCCGTTCAGAATCTTTATGCGCTGAGCCGGCAATACCCAGATTTAGATACCCGTTTGCTGCGTGCTTTCCGCGCATTGAAGCGCTACCGACTCTCTGCTTTTCTATTGTACGCGCTGCACGATTTGCAAGGAATTTTGCTGGCAAATCTTCGATCGGGTCGCCCATCTTTGTATGCTTTGGATGTTTATAAATTGGCGTTGTTGTTGTGGGAAGAGAAGATCTCCTCATAAATGGCCAACAGTTTAAATTCCTCCTGCTCCCAATTCAGTATTGCGGCTGCCTTTTGGCAATTTTCCTGCAACTTTTGGTAATGCGGGGCATCATGGAGCAGTTTCCGGATGGCCTGGCGCAAGGTTTCCACTTCGAGGTCGGCGACCAATTCAAAGACCTGCCAGTCTTCGTTCAATTTTCGGTATTCGGGAAAATCCATCTGGATGGAAGGCAATCCGGCCTGGATGTAATCGAAAGCTTTGTTGGCTAAGGAGTAATAGTAACTTAATCCCTTGTTTTCCAGCAAATTTAGTCCGATCCAAGCCTGTGCCGTGATTTCCGGGAGGGCTTTCGGCAATACAAAACCCAAAAAATGAACCTTTTGCGTTAAGCTCAATTGCTTTACCTTTTCGCGTAGTTCCGTCGAAAGATCGCCTTCTCCAGCTAACCACAGCACGGTGCCTTCGATTTCCTGCATGGCTTCGATGGCGGTTTCCAAGCCGCGCCCTTCGTTAAGGGCACCCTGGTAAAGGATGATTTTTGGGGCGCTGTCCTTTGCACGACTGAACTCCAGTTCAGCGTTTGGTGATTCCGCTGAACTGGAGTTCAGCGGTACAAAGGGCAAAGGCACGTTCCGGATGCTCGTAAAAGGAACGCCGTAACACTCCGACAAAACTTCAGCCAAACAATCGCCAACAGTATAACACCGCTTCATACGTGGGATCGCGTAGCGCGCCACCCTCTCCCATATCCGCCGGACGCGGGGGCGGCGCACTACTTCGGGAACCTCCGTAAAATATTCGTGCGCATCATAAACACAAGGCTTCCGATGCCACCACCCGGCCCATAAGCAAGGCAGGATGGTATCAAGGTCAACGGCGCAAAGGGCGTCAAAGCGCCGAAAAAACAACCAAATCAGCAGGCGCAGGTCGTATTCTGTGTAGAACAATTTTCCTTTTTCAAAATAGCAGGGCAGCCGGGTTTGTCGGTAAGGCATTTCGGGCAGCAACGGCGAACCCGGTCTCAGCCGTCCAACCAATTCCACCTCATGGCCTGCTGCGGCCAAACTCCCACAAATGCGCATCATGCGCTGGTCGTAGGCGAGGTCGTTGGTGACGGTAAGGATGATTTTCATAGTACCCAAGCCCTATATCCATTCAGAAAACTCGCAGCATCCATTCTTTTCCCACCTTCCGGTTGAATTTCAAGCACTTCGACAAAACCAGCTAACGTAGCGATCCGCAAATTCTTTTTTCCTTCTACATAAAAAGTACCAGGAAGAAAACCAGTTTCTCCTTCTCCTTTCAGCGTCCGCAACACCTTCACATTTTTACCCTGCAACGTTGTCCAGGCAGCCGGATAAGGACTAAGCCCGCGAATAAAATTATGCACAGCCCCGGTACTTTGATTGAAATTAATTTCACCCGTTTCGTGAAATATTTTCGGCGCATGGGAAGCTAAGCGATCATCCTGAGCAACCAATTCATAGTTGCCGGATTCAATGACTTTTACACTTTTGAGTACCAATTGCGCGCCAATCAGCATCATACGGTCGTGCAGTTCGCCTGTAGTTTCGTTTTCGCCGATGGCGACTTTTTCCCGAAACAGGACATCACCCGTGTCAATTTCCCGGGTCAGGAAAAACGTGGTGAGGCCGGTTTCCTGTTCACCGTTGATCACCGCCCAGTTGATGGGCGCGGCGCCACGGTATTGGGGAAGCAATGAACCATGCAGGTTGAACGTTCCTTTGGAAGGCATGGCCCACACCGCTTCGGGCAGCATGCGAAAAGCAACTACGATTTGCAAATCAGCGCTCAGACGCTTGAGTTCACTCAAAAAATCCGGTGATTTCAGGTTCGTGGGTTGCAAAACCGGCAAATTTTGGGCAAGCGCATATTTTTTTACAGCCGATTGCATCAAGTGCTTCCCACGCCCGCCGGGCTTGTCGGGTGCCGTGATGACCCCAACGATGTGGTAACCGTTTTGTACCAAAATATCGAGGGAAGGAACCGCGAAGTCGGGCGTACCCATGAAAACAATACGTAAACTCATGTATTTTTACAGGTATTAATCTACATTTGAGACAGCGAATTAAAACAAATTGATCATGGCCACCAAAGTATTTGCCAAAGAATCTGCCGTACTGATCGCAATGATCCTTGTGCTCGGCTTCTCTGAACAAGTTATGGCGCGCAGTTTCGGCAATCCCGCCACTGCACAGCAACTTGCACAAGATACCATTCCGAAAGAATGGCATAGCACAAATGCGGAAGAATTTGACCGTCCCTATTTCAAAAGCAAAAGTGTGCAGGCTGGGAAAGACGGAAGCGTTCCCAAAGAATACAGCGATTTAAGTGAACGCGGTATTTTTCAGGAATCGGAAGAAGAAGTGGAAATCCCCATCTTTTACGAAGCCGAAGTAACCCAGGTCGGCCCGCGTGAAATCCCGGCTATAGCTGAAGATTATTCCGGTTTTCGGGTTCAGATCCTGTTGGCAGAAACGCCCTTGCCCCCGGATCACATTATTTTTATGCGCCACGGCAGCATCGCGGCAGAGCAGCTTTCAGAAGGGGTTTACGCCTATTTGGTCGGCGATTTTCCGACTGAAGAAGCCGCGGTTGAGTTTACGGATGTCTATCTTGCCAAGCTTTATCCGGGGCTACGCATCGTCCAGTTTGAGCTTGGAAAACGCAAATTTTAAATAGTGTCTGTCTTTAGAGTCCGATAGCTGCGTTATGCTCAGCCCGAATAAGGGGCTAAGCCGTCCCCACATGAGCAGGTGGCGCGGAGTTTCACGGAGTAAAGAGAGTCTCGCGAAGTTAAGCCCTCTGTGAGACTCCCTTTACTCCGCGAAACTCCGTGACATACAACGAAGCCCGCAGAGGCTGCCCTCAGACGCTTCGCGTCCTCATATTAGGCTTTTGCGTACCTTGCTATCGAATGCTAAAGAACAGACACGGGATTAAGGGTCGCTGAAATAATAACTGTCCACTTTTCTAGGAGGCCTTTTGCTCCTACTCTGCGCTGGGGAACCACCTCTCTTAGCTATGGGTAAGGTCGGGAACCCCATTAGAATCAAAATGCCTTGCCCGGAGAAAGCGACACTTATTAATTCAGCGACCCTAAACAGACAGACACGAATCACATGACCACTTCCGAATTTCAATGGACAACGCCCGATGGCCTCTCCATTTATGCAATTAACTATCCCTGCCCGACGCCCAAAGCAGTCGTTGTGCTCGTTCATGGCTTAGGCGAACACTGCCATCGGTACGAACATGTGGCGGCTTATTTCAACGCCCGGCACTTTGCTTTATTGGCCTACGACCGGCGCGGGCATGGCCGATCTGGTGGGAAACGCGGGCATGCGCCTGATGTAAACGCTCTGCTGGATGAAATTGGGCACCTCGTGAGTGAAGCCCAAACCCGCTATCCCAATATTCCCGTGTTTTTGTACGGGCACAGCATGGGGGGTAATTTGGTATTGACTTACATCTTAAAACGGCATCCGGATCTTGCGGGCGTTGTCTCTACGGCACCCTGGATACAGCTTGCATTTCAGCCGCCCGTTATTTTGGTGGCAATCGCCAAACTGATGCGCCGCATTTTCCCAGGTTTTGTTCAGCGGAATAATTTGGTATCGGATCACCTCTCCAGAGATAAAGCGGTGGTGGAAGCTTACGAAAAAGACCCCTTAGTCCACGATTTCATCAGCGTTTCCGCTGCAACCGGTATGCTGGAAACCGCCGCTTGGCTGAACGCTTATGCCGACCACTTTCCCCTGCCTTTATTGCTCATGCACGGAGGAGCGGATCAGATTACGTCTCCCAAAGCCAGCGAAGCCTTCGCCAAACGTGCGCAGGGCGACATCACCTGGCATTTGTGGGAAGGGTTTTACCACGAAATTCACAATGAACCGGAGAAAGCGGAAGTGCTGGGTAAGGTGACGGGGTGGATGGATTCAAGGCTCAAAACCGCTTCACCGACTCAATAATATACAGTGGGCGCTGCTTGATCTCATTGTAAATATTGGACAGATAAATGGACATGATGTAGAGGTTGAGGCAGGTGATGGCAAAAAACACCGAAATCAGAATCACTAAAAAAGTCCAGCCGGTAGTGGCCTCGCTCAGGTTTCCAAAAATGTCTATGCCTGAAAATTTCACCTTCAAGGCGTTGATGACTACCCCGATGAGAAAAACAAAAGAAAAAAGAAATATCCACAGCAACAGGGTTCTCAAAAACGTAGTATAAGAAGTAATCGCAATCAACGAAGTGCGAAAACGCTCCGAAAATTTTTCCGCTTCTTCGTGCAACGGCACCGCTGTGTCCACATGGGCTGTTCGGTATCCCACAATGGCATAAATCGGCTTCATGAAGCGCAGGTTTTCGCGCAGACGCAGCAGGGAGTTGAGTGCCCGCCGGGAAATGATGCGGGTGTTGTGGGCTTTATCGTCAATGCTCAAGGCAGAATAACGCTTGAGGATGTAATAAAACACCTTGTACAACAGGCGAAAGCGCAGGCGCACGTGCCGTGTTTTCGCACGCAGGTACACAATATCGAAACCTTCCAGTGTTTTGTCAAACAGTTCCGTGATGACCTCCGGGTTGTGATAAAATTCCGTTTCTAAGATGACCGTATAATCGCCGTTAGAGCGATCTAATCCGGCTAGAACAGCATGGTTCCGGTTGGTGCGCCGGGACAAGTTGAGCAGGGAGATATGGCGTTTGAGGTCGGCATCTAACGGCTCGATCTTGACATCGGGCGGCATTTCCAAGGCATTATTGATCAAAATGATCTCAAAATCCACAAAATTCCGGCTTAGGACGCCGTGAACATTCCGGAGGAATTCAGGCAAATCGGGCAGTTGTGCTGCGCTGTTCAGGACACTGACGACGGAGATGAAATTGTTGTGCATTGCGATCGAAACCATTTCTACAGGCGGCGTAAAATAGAGATTAATCCCCGGTTCTACAACACCCGAACTCCACCGGGAGGCTGCCTTTGGTTACTTTTTTTTGAAATAGCGTAACAAACATGCGTAAAGCCTTAACTTTCATGCTTATTTTTGTATCAGGTATTGCAAAGTTTTATTCTTTGCATTGCTAAGACAGCAGAAAAACTTATGCCAGTTCCCGGAGGATTTCCGTTTTACCAACAGTTGGAAGCCATGGATTGTGGTGCCACGTGCCTGCGTATGATCGCCAGGCACTTCGGGCGTTACTATTCTTTAGATTACCTGCGCGAGCTGACTTATATTGACAAACAGGGAGTTTCTCTGCTGGGCATCAGCGACGCTGCCGAGCACATCGGCCTGCAATCGCTGGCCATTAAAACGACTTTTGACCGCCTGTCGGAAGACATTCCCCTGCCCTGCATCGCCCACTGGAAAGAAGGCCATTTTGTCGTCGTTTACAAAGCCAATAAAACCCACGTCTGGATTGCAGACCCGTCGGCGGGAAAATTCAAACTGACTAAAGCGGCTTTTGAAGAAAGCTGGGCAGAACCCGCCGAAGACGACGGTGAAAAACTCGGCATCCTCCTATTGCTGGAAACAACCCCCGAATTCAAAAAACACGACGGCGAAAAAACGGATAAATCCAGTCTTCGCTATGTGCTTTCTTACTTTAAAAAATACCACGCGCTGCTGATTCAATTGGTGGTGGGGCTGATCTTAGGCATTATCCTGCAATTCATTTTCCCCTTCCTCATCAAAGCATTGATTGATGTCGGGATTAATAAAGTACAGCCGGGCTTTATCGCCCTCATTATCATAGCGCAATTGGTCTTGTTTGTAACCCACATGGGGGTAGAGTTCTTCCGAAGCTGGATTTTGATGTACGTTGGTGCCCGGGTGAACATCAACCTAATTTCCGACTTTCTCATCAAACTGACCAAACTCCCCATCAGCTTTTTCGATGCCAAACTTTCAGGCGATCTGATGCAACGCATCGCCGACAACGAGCGCATTCAGCGTTTTTTGACGACGACGACCCTGATGTCTTTCTTTTCGTTCTTCAATTTTATCGTTTTTTCCTTAGTGCTCCTTGCCTGGGACACGTCCATTTTTGTCGTTTTTATTGCCGGATCCGCCCTCAATTTTGCCTGGGTGCTTTATTTTCAGGCAAAGCGCCGGGAATTAGAATACAAACGATTCACCGGCGCCGCTGAGCACCAGACCAACCTGTTTGAGCTGATCAACGGGATGCAGGAAATCAAGATGTACAACGCGGAAAAGCAAAAACGCTGGTCGTGGGAACGCACCCAGTCGAAACTGTTCCGCATCAGCCTGAAGGCGTTGGGCGTTGACCAGTTGCAGCGCTCGGGATCCATTTTCATCAATGAGAGCAAAAACCTGCTGATCATCTTTTTAGCAGCAACTTCCGTCGTACGGGGCGATATGTCGCTGGGCATGCTGGTGGCCATTCAATACATCATCGGCCAGTTGAACGCGGCCGCCAACCAGTTCGTTGATTTCATGCGCTCGCTGCAGGAAGCCAAAATCAGTCTGGAACGCATGAGCGAAATCCATGCGAAAGACGACGAAGAAGACATTTCCAACAAAATCACCATCCTGCCGGAAACGGGTAACCTGATTATGGAAGATGTGAGCTTTCAATACAACGGCCCGCATTCGCCGATGGTGCTGAAAAATGTAGATTTAGAAATTCCAAAAGGGAAAATTACCGCCATCGTGGGATCAAGCGGGAGCGGAAAATCTACCATTCTGAAACTGCTGCTCGGCTTTTACAAACCCACAGAAGGCACCGTTTTCCTCGGCGACATCAACCTGAACAATATCCACAACCGCCTCTGGCGCAGCAAATGCGGAATTGTGATGCAGGAAGGTTACGTTTTCAACGACACCATTGCCCGCAACATCGCGCTGGGTGAAGAATCGGTGAATACCCAGAAGCTATTAAAAGCGGTAAAAATTGCCAACATTCAATCGTTCATAGAAGCCCTGCCTATGGGCTACAATACGCGCATCGGTTCGGAAGGCATGGGTCTGAGCCAGGGACAAAAGCAACGCCTGCTCATTGCACGGGCCATCTACAAAGACGCAGAGTTTATCTTTTTTGACGAAGCCACAGCGGCTTTAGACGCGTTCAACGAGATGGTCGTAATGGAAAATCTGCACGATTTTTTCCGGAACAAAACGGTGATTCTGGTAGCGCACCGCCTGAGTACGGTGATGAATGCCGACAACATCATCGTGGTGGAAGGCGGCGAAATTGTAGAACGCGGAACGCACGAAGAACTCACCTATGTAAGAGGCGCCTATTACCAGTTAGTGCGCAACCAGCTCGAATTGGGCGCCTGAAAACCAGACAGCTATGACCAATCCACAAGAAGATATCAGCATCCGGAGCGAAGAAGTTCAGGAAATCCTCGGCACGCCGCCGGGATGGCTCACCCGTTGGGGTTCCACCTTAGCCTTGGTCGCATTCGTGGTGCTGGGCTGGACAGGCTACCTGCTCAAATACCCCGACACCATCAAAGGCGATATCCGGGTCACTACTGCCGAACCGCCGCGAAAATTGGTGGCTGAACAACCGGGGTTTATTGAGGAGGTGCTTGTCGTGAATGAAGATACGGTTAAAAAAGACCAGTCGCTTTTAGTCCTCCGCAACAGCGCCAAACACGCAGATGTTCAAACCCTGGAAAACATCCTGATCCGTGTTAAACAACTCGACGACGCATCACTATTTGCCCTGGAGTTGCCGGGGGATCTCATTTTGGATGAAAGCCTCCAGGAAGCTTTTTTTGATTTTGTAAAAAAACAGGAATCCCTCCGCTCCGAAGTTACCGGGCGTTACGACAACCAGAGCGTTACCCAGTTGCGGCGGCGCATCGAAAAAACACGCTCCCTTATTGAAGGCGAAAAACGCCAGAAAGCCAGCATAGAAGAAGATCTGGCCATCGTTCAGGAGCGCTTCGGGCGCGTTCAAAACCTTTTCAGTACCAAATTGGCGACCCTTGACCAGGTGCGCGAGGTACAAACCGCTTTGCTGCGGGTGGAACGGGACGTCCAGTCGCTGGAGTCGTCCATCAAAAACAAGCAATTCGAAATCGAAATCATGCGCGACGAGGTCAACGGCGTGCAACGCGGCTCGCGCGAAGGGAAATCAACGGCCTCCAACGAACTGAAAGAAAGTTTCAACCGCCTACAGGGGAAAATCGAAGAATGGAAAAAGAAATACCTGCTCATTTCGCCCTTAGAAGGCATCGTGGTCTTCATGGATGAAAACATCAACGCCGGCCAGTATGTAAGCAAGGAGAAAGAACTGATGTCCGTCTATCCCGTGGATACCAAAGACATCATCGGCAGGATTGCCTTAGATTTTGATGGGTCAGGTAAGGTGCAGGTGGGCCAAAAAGTCATCGTAAAATTCAACAGCTACCCCTTCCCCGAATTTGGGGCGGTCACCGGCACCGTAGCCTCCAAAGGCAAAGTGGCCAGCAATGGCAAAATCCCCATCGTTATTGTCTTCCCGAATGGCTTAAAAACCAGCATAGGCCTCTCCCTCGAACCCGTTCAGGAAATGTTGGGAAAAGCGGATATCATCACCGAGGAGAAACGGTTTATTGAGTGGATCTTTGAGAATTTGCGGCGGAAGTTGTCGTAGCGATTAGTTGGCAGTTGGGCAGTTGGTTTTATTTTTTACTAAACTTTTCCGGGTGTTCAATCATCGCGCCAAGCATTCTGCCGATTTCTTCCGACCTTGCAATCCAATCTTCATAAGTAGCCTGATCAAGTAGTACCATCTACAACCATTCCCTAACATTCCTGCCAACTGCCAACTAAAACCCTGCCAACTTAAAGATGTATCACCTCCCCATAAGCCGCAGCAGCTGCTTCCATAATCGCTTCGCTCATCGTCGGGTGCGGGTGAACCGATTTGATGATCTCGTGGCCTGTCGTTTCCAATTTGCGCGCCACCACCACTTCTGCGATCAGCTCTGTCACATTCATGCCGATCATGTGTGCACCGAGGAATTCCCCGTATTTCGCGTCGAAAATCAGCTTTACAAAACCTGCTTTTGCGCCTGCTGCGCTGGCTTTGCCGGAAGCGGAAAACGGAAATTTGCCCACTTTGATTTCGTAGCCGGCGTCTTTAGCGCCCTGCTCCGTATAGCCTACTGAGGCGATTTCCGGGCTGCAATAGGTACAACCAGGGAGATTGTTGTAATCCAACGGCTGCGGGTGGTGGCCTGCGATGTTTTCCACACAAATGATGCCTTCTGCGCTGGCTACATGTGCCAAAGCGGGCCCCGGCACCACGTCGCCGATGGCGTAAATGCCCGCCACGTTGGTACGGTAGAACTCATCTACTTTGATAATGCCGCGGTCGGTTTCGATGCCCAGCGCTTCTAATCCGATGTTTTCGGTATTTGGCGTCACACCGGCTGCGGAAAGCACCACGTCGCATTCAATGACTTCCGTGGTGCCGTCTTTGCGGTTTTTGACCGTAACTTTACAGGCTTTGCCGGAAGTATCTACGGTTTCCACGGCCGTATTGCCCAGCACGCGGATGCCGCTTTTTTGGTAAATTTTGGTCAGCTCTTTCGAAATTTCCGGGTCTTCACGCGGCACTAAACCTTGCTCTAAAAATTCCACGACCGTTACTTCGGTACCGATGGTGTGGTAGAAATAAGCGAACTCCACCCCAATGGCACCGGCACCGACCACCACCATCCGCTTCGGCTGTTGCTCCAGCGACATGGCTTTGCGGTATTCGATGATTTTTTTGCCGTCAATCGGTATATTGGCCAGTTCTTTCGCCCGGCCACCGGTGGCCACGATGAGGTGTTCGGCGCTGTATTCCTTTTTGGCACCGTCTGCGTCCGTCACTTCCACTTTTTTGCCGCCGATCAGCTTGCCCGTGCCCATGAGGGTCGTGATCTTGTTTTTGCGGAACAGGAAGCCGATGCCTTTGCTCATGCCGTCGGCCACGACGCGGCTGCGTTTGATCATGCCGCCGAAATCCGCTTTCGCGCCAGACACCGTGATGCCGTAATCCGCCGCGTGCTGGATGTATTCAAAAACCTGGGCACTTTTCAGCAGGGCTTTGGTGGGAATGCACCCCCAGTTGAGGCAGATGCCGCCCAGCGATTCGCGTTCCACGACCGCCACTTTCATCCCCAATTGGGTCGCGCGGATGGCCGCTACATATCCTCCGGGGCCGCCCCCGATAACGATTACATCAAAATCCATGGTGTTGAGTTGTGGTCGCCAGCTTCAGCTGGAGACCCTGATGATCCAATGCTGCCGCCAGCCTATCTGGCGACTCGATTAAAACGCGGCAAAGATAGGAAGTGTTCGGGATGGAACAAGGGAAAGTTGGGAAGAATGAGGTGGAGAGCGTTTAGGAACGTGCCGTAAATACCTTCCCTGTTTGGGCGGTCTCTTTTTTCACCATACTTTATTTACGCCACGTTCCTAAAAGTCCGTTGGGTGATTTGGGTATTTGAAATTTCAGCGTACATTTACGAAGCTTAGGGTCGCTGAATTAATAAGTGTCGCTTTCTCCGGGCAAGACATTTTGATTCTAACCAAGGCGGGGGTTCCCGACCTTAGCCATAGCTTAGGGTCGCTGAATTAATAAGTGTCGCTTTCTCCGGGCAAGACATTTTGATTCTAACCAAGGCGGGGGTTCCCGACCTTAGCCCTAAGGGAGGTGGTTCCCCAACGCGGGGTAGGAGCAAAAGACCTCCTGGAAAAGTGGACAGTTATTATTTCAGCGACCCTAAGAGCTTGTTCGGGATTTCGTGATTGACTACGTCAAATCTTCGATTTGAGCGAGGTCGAGGAAATTTTGTTTTAGACAAAGCCTGTCCCGAACTTGTTTGGGGACGAATTTTGCAGACATAGCCGGCAGCTATGTTGAAAAAATTTAACGCAGTATAAAATAAAATTTGCTCCCGACATCGCAATGTCGGGATAGGTGTAGTTCCCATTTGATGTACTTTGGATAAATCATCCACTTTTAAGTCATTGAAAATCAATGCTTTTGAAGCTTGTCAAAAAATATCAAAATCAAGTGTTTTCAAGAACCTTTATTTTTCGAAGCCTTGCGGTAAAGGTCTTCCATGAATTTATATCAAATGGGAACTACACCCGACTAAACATCATAAAAAAATATGCAAAGAAGAAAATTTTTTAAGGACACACTCACAGGACTACCAATACTACTTTTGACACCAACACTTTTGGCAAGTTGTGGAAAAGACGATGAAAACATAAATCCAAATGGCAAAACCGTAATTATTATTGGAGCAGGAATTTCAGGTTTGGTTGCTGCCAAAAAACTGAAAGAAAAAGGTTTTAATGTAATTGTTTTGGAAGCACAAGATAAAGTTGGCGGACGACTACGCACCAACAGAAGTTTAGGCGTTGCTTTTGCCGAAGGAGCTAGTTGGATACACGGCATCGACAGCAATCCTATAACATCATTAGCACAACAAGCAGGAATGAATACTGCATTTACAGACGATGACAGCATAAAACCCTATGACATTGGCGGTGTTTTAAGAAGTGCTACAACTTATGACAATGCCGAGACAGAACTTTATTCTATTCTCAATACACTAAAAAATAGTGGCAACGCCAATCAAAGTTTTGAAACTGTTTTCAATAATTTATATCCTGCAAAAGCAACCGACCGACTGTGGAAATTTTTACTTTCTACTTATGTAACTTTTGATACAGGAGATTTGAACAACCTATCTTCATTACTTTACAACGAAGGCGAAGAATTTGCAGGCGAAGAACGAATTTCAACAAATGGTTAGGACACTATACCAAACTATTTAGCCAATGGACTAAATGTGCAACTCAATCAACGAGTTTCAAAAATAGATTATACAAATACAAAAATTAATGTAACTCATAACGGAACACCTACGGAAACGGATTATGTATTATTTGGGCGTGCCGCCGCGCCGTAGGCGGGTCGCCGGGCTGTTCGCTGCTCCCTACGGTCGGCTCAACGAGGGCGGCCACAAGAGCCGCCTCTACGGTCTCTGTCTTCGGCGGCCTGCTACCATCCCTGCCCAAAAATGATATTTAGCCAATACACGAATATCTGCCCCTACAAAAATGCTACTAAATTTTCGCCAAACTTCGAGCTGCAATGCGCAGCCCGTTAGATGATTTGTAGCTTTCTGAGCACTATTTTCAAGTATTTCTGATTTTTTTCAAAAAACTTGCAGGGTAGTAAATTTCAGTTGTATCTTTATGAGCAATGGTAGAAATTGTAAAGGCTTTCTTCTAACCATTTCAACTCAAGGATAGTTATGCTAACTGCAATGTCTTGTAATACGTCAACTGTTTTCACGCTCCAACGCTTCTTTTGAACACTCATTCCATGCAGCAAGCTGTTTCATACAATTCGGATATTCACGCACCCGGTGCGTCTATCAGAAATATAACACGACACTGGTACTTGAATATGCTTGTTACCTGCCATTTTTGGGCGACCGTGCAAACCCGAAACTTTCTGCAAGGCAAGAAACCGTTGTGAACAAAAAACCAACAACTTATCCCTCGACAGAAAACATTTTTATCTAACTTTCCGAAAAATTTTTATCCAAAATTATGCATCCATTTGAAAGAGTATTATCCGTCTCAACAGTAGATTTTGAATTAGAATTACGAGGCATAAAAGAAATATACTGGGCTGACTTTTTACTTAATCCAAGAAAGTTAAGAGGTAGCGACTTCTTAATGCGATGGAGTCAAGGAGTGTGGGCAGAAAAACGTTTAGTTGCCGCTATTAATAATACGAATCAATTTTATGCCATCGCTTACGGACCAAGTGGAACAGCACCGGCAGATGATGTTAGAGCATTTGAACTTTATTTTGAAAGACTTGAACATGCTGGACTGGGTAAGATAAAACGACCAGACCTTTTAGTTTTCAAAATTGCTGACAAACCATTCGTTGAAAAATTTCTTACAAGTGTTGGCGGTGAAGCAGAATTACCTTTCATCACAGAAGACAAATTGCAAGAGCTTATTTCAAAAGCAATCATTGCTGTTGAGTATGAGAATTCACTTTGGGTAGCGGAGAAAATGCCGTTTTACAATGTTCCAATGAAAGCACAAAAGCGGCTTGGCGGAAAATTAGGACTTGCAAAAAATGCTGTTCTTCCGACAGTAATTATAAAAGAAGAAGATAGAATTCCTTTAAGCAAGTGGCAAGAGCAAAACAAAATTCCAATTCATGTTTGGCATGTTTTCTTTGACAGAGCTTATGGGCTTTCTTTTGACAAAGCACAACGATTAGTTATTGACGGTTTAATACTTCCGACCGAACAAGTTTTTCAAGCACCTGGCGGTGCTACTACTAAGAAAGCGATTTACAAATATTATTATCACTACGCTTATCCTATCGGCATTGCCAACGAAAGACCTAATTTAATTCCAGCTTTCATCGAAGATAAGAACGGACACATTTTACCGTATGTGAAATTTGAAGGTGGTTTGCTTGAAATAACAACTGATGCAATAAATCTCTTAAAACAACTCTGATGGGAAAAGTAAAATCACATCAGAAGTTGCCGACCCAATGGAATGAAAGAGAAATTCTTCGAGAAAAAGGACAATTCTGGACACCAAGTTGGGTTGCAGATGCAATGGTTGCTTATGTTTCTGAAAATACAGATTTAGTTTTTGACCCTGCAACAGGCAGAGGAGCATTTTACCAAGCACTACTAAAACTCAACAAACCAAAAGTTTCTTTTTTCGGAACTGATGTTGACCCCGAAGTTTTAGAAGATGAAATTTACAATCGCAAAAATTGTTTTGTTGAGGAAAGAGATTTTATAAAAAATCCACCACAAAGAAAATTCAAAGCGATAGTTGCAAATCCACCTTACATAAGACATCACCGCATTGGCGAGGAAACAAAAATTTTGCTCAAACAACTTTCAATGAGCATCACAGGTGACACCATTGACGGCAGAGCAGGTTATCACATTTATTTTCTCATTCAAGCATTGAACCTTTTAGAACAAAACGGAAGACTTTCTTTCATAATGCCTGCCGACACATGCGAAGGAAAGTTTGCAAAGAATTTGTGGAAATGGATTTCAGGAAAATTTTGCATCGAAGGTGTAATTACATTTGATGAAATGGCTACGCCATTTCCAAATGTTGATACCAATGCAATGGTTTTCCTAATCAAAAATTCCAAACCAATTAAAACTCTTTATTGGGTAAAAGCGAACAAAGCATATTCAACAGACCTTTTCAATTTTATTTCTTCAAACTTCAAACAGCAGAAGTTTGAAACCATTGAAATAATTGACAGGCAACTCAAAGAAGGAATTTCAACAGGTTTTTCAAGACCCGAACAAAATCACAACGGTTTCAAATTTCATATGAATGACTTTGCCAATGTGATGAGAGGGATTGCAACAGGTTCAAACGAGTTTTTCTTTTTGACTGCACAACAAGTAAAGGAATTACAAATTCCAAAAGAATTTTTGAAAAGAGCAGTAGGCAGAACTAAAGATGCAACCGAAAGTATTTTGACTGCAAAAGATGTTGAGGAATTAGAAAAAGAAAATCGTCCTACATATTTACTTTCTATAAACGGACATGATAAATTTCCTGAAGCAATTTCTAATTACTTAAAAGTTGGTGAGGAAATGGGATTGCCAAGTCGTTCACTAATTCAACAACGCAAGCCGTGGTATAAAATGGAGAAACGAGCAGTGCCACCATTGTTGTTTGCGTATCTCGGCAGACGAAACACAAGGTTCATAAAAAACGAAGCAGGTGTTTTACCATTGACAGGTTTCCTTTGTGTTTATCCAATCTATGACGACAAAGAATTCATTGATAATCTTTGGCAAGCACTTAATCATCCAGACACAATGGAAAACCTAAAACTTGTTGGCAAAAGCTATGGCTCAGGAGCTATAAAGGTTGAACCCGGTAATTTAAACAAACTTCCAATCCCTGAACATATTGTTGCACTCTTTAATCTCAAAAGACCATATAAAACTGCTGACGGACAACTCGAAATATTTAGAGAACCAAAGACTAAATATTTGACGAACGAAAAGAAAAACGGCAGGTAACAGCGGTTTGGCAAAAGTGGCGGTTCAGTGCTCCGCAGACACATTTGTGGTTCAACAAACATTCGTTCTTCGAATGAACATTTGTAGTAAAAATCGCCAACTTCTTGTAGCTGCAAACCGTTGCAGGCAATGGTAGCAGACCCCACCAAAACAGACAGACATCAATAATTATGACTTCAAAGTTTCTTATTAAAAATGTAACAATTGTAAATGAAGGACAAAGTGTTACGAAAGACATTCTCTTTTATGACAATTTTATTCAAAAAATTGGCAACATAAAAGCTGAACCCGGCTTTAACGTAATTGACGGAACAGGCAAACATTTATTCCCCGGAATAATTGACGGGCAAGTGCATTTTCGTGAGCCAGGACTAACGCACAAAGCTGACCTTTATTCTGAAAGTAAAGCAGCAATAGCAGGTGGCGTAACTTCTTTTATTGATATGCCCAATACAATTCCTAATGTATTGACAGTTCAAACCCTTGCCGACAAATACGAACTTGCATCAAAAAAATCATTGGCAAATTATTCCTTCTTTTTGGGTGTAAATGGCGATAATATTGATGAAATAATTAAAACGGATACTTCAAAATTGATTGGCGTATCTGACGATGGATTGTATTTTACCAAAAAAGGTAATTTGCTTGCAGACAATCCTGCAAAAATGGAAAAACTATTTGCTAACTGCAAATCAATTATTGCCATTCATTCTGAAAAAGAACAGATAGTAGAAGAAAACGAAACTATATATAGAGAACAATATGGTGAGAATGTACCTATTGAGTTTCATCCATTAATTAGAACTGAAAAAGCTTGTTTTGAAGCAACCAAACAAGCTATAGACTTGGCAAATAAACACAATACAAGATTGCATATTCTGCATCTTACAACGGAAGCGGAAACTCATTTATTCCGAAATGATATTCCTCTAAAAGAAAAAAAGATTACCACCGAAGTATCAGTTCATCATCTTTGGTTTTCAGACAAAGACTATCATCGTTTAGGTAATTTGATAAAATGGAACCCTGCCATAAAAACAGAAAAAGATAGGCAAGGACTTTTAAAAGCATTATTGGATGATAGAATTGATATTGTTACAACTGATCACGCACCACACACTTTGGAAGAGAAACAAAAGCCTTATTTTCAATCAATGTCAGGTGCACCAATGGTACAACATTCGTTAAATTGTATGTTAGAGTTTTACAAACAAGGACTAATTTCTTTGGAGAAAATTGCTGAGAAAATGTGTCACAATCCAGCTACGCTTTATCGTATTGAGAAAAGAGGATTTATCAAAGAAGGCTATTATGCAGACCTAACCTTGGTTGATTTAAATTCAACGTGGACAGTAACAAAAGACAATATTTTATACAAATGTGCTTGGTCGCCATTGGAAGGAACAAGTTTTCAAACCAAAGTAATAAACACATTTGTAAACGGTAATTTGATTTACGACAATGGTCATTTTAATGAAAAGGTTAAAGGACAAGCATTAACTATCCAAACAGATTAGAAAATATTGCTAACCGATGTTTAAAGACAGAAAATTAATAATTGCAACAAAACACGAAAAAGAAAAAGTGATTGCCCCGCTTTTAGAAAAATTATTGGGTGTTTCCTGCTTTGTAAATGAAAACTTTGATACAGATGTTTTCGGCACTTTCACGGGTGAGATAGAACGAGAACTTGACCCCATTGCAACAGCAAGACAAAAATGTTTGATGGCAATGGAATTAACAAATTGCGATTTGGGCATAGCAAGTGAAGGCTCTTTTGGACCACACCCATCAATGTTTTTCATAAGTGCCGATGATGAGTTTTTAATTTTTATTGACAAGAAGAATAATTTAGAAATTATAGCAAGAGAATTAAATACTGAAACAAACTTTAACGGTAAAGAGATTAAAACTGAAACAGAACTTTTGGAATTTGCTGATTCAGTAAACTTCCCGTCTCACGGTCTAGTCCTTCGCAAAGGGAAAGCGGAAAACAATGACATTATTAAAGGCATTACAGATATAAACCAATTAAAAGAAGCATTCAAAAAACTATTTGACAAGTTTAAATCCGTTTATGTAGAAACTGATATGAGGGCATTGTATAATCCCTCTCGTATGAAAGTAATTGAAGCTGCAACAAAAAAATTAATAGACAAAATAAATTCTTTATGCCCTCAGTGTAATATGCCGGGTTTTGGAATTACAGACGATAAAAGAGGATTAGAATGTAGCTTATGCGGTTCACCGACCAATTCAACATTAAGCTATATTTACGTTTGCCAGCATTGTCAATACACAAAAGAAGAAATGTATCCTCATAAAAAAGCATCCGAAGACCCTATGTATTGCGACTATTGTAACCCTTAACAAGATGGGTTTAAGCAGCAAGACAAAAACAAGAACCACAGCCGCTAACACGGGTTTGGCAAAAGTGGCGGTTCAGTGCTCCGCAGACACATTTGTGGTTAATCAAACTTTAGTTCTCCGCATCCACATTTGAGATAAAATCACCACCTTCGCCAAGCGCCAAACCGTTCGTGGTCAGGAGGACTAAAAGCTTACATACCAAAACTAACATAGAAAGAACTACAAATTAATATGAGATGAATATGAAATTAACTTTTAAAGCACGCATAATTTTTACGGGAATAGTGGCTATAGTAATTTGGACTCATTTAGCATGGGATTACTTTCACGAAGGAGTACCAACCCATCATATTCTACATCGCCAGGATTTACCTGGAATATCGAATTGGTGGGGAGGAATTGTCCTTCCATTGCTAACATGGTTCTTATTGCATCTCATTCAAAATAGGATGAATGAAAATGACAAATCAAATATTAAATCTAACTCGATTCATTTTGTATATAGGTTTTTAGGAGCTTTTTTATTTGGAATATTAATCTCCTTCTTGTTTACGATAAGCTCCGACATGCCTGGTTATATGATGATTGGAATAATTATATTATCTTTTTTTGTTCCGCTATTTCGACCTGAATACCTACTTGGTTTTGTTCTTGGAATGACATATACATTTGGGGCAATTTTACCAATCGGAATTGGGATTATACTAACTGTAATATTTATAATATCATATAAATTTATTAGATATGGTATATTGTACATTGTCTCAAAGTTTAGGTAGAATGCTTGAAATTTTTTTTGATTATTTAAATGAGACTCAAAATTATATATCCCGAACCGCTAACAATGTACAACAAATCATAGCCGCTTAGCGGCAGGCTACGCTTTCAGCCCGCCGTAAATAATCTATGGTTTTATTTCCAAAGCTTCCATGCTGTGCCGCCCCGACCATACCCAACGCGCCAATCGGTGGGGGGAGATGCTGAGCATAGTCCGGCTGGCATTCGTGTTGTTTTCCGGGTTGACCCAATCGGGAGAGCAAAGACAGGGGGTAGCCAACAGCATTTGAATCGGAGCTATAATTCCGCTGCTGGAAAAGGCTCCTGGAAAATCATCCATAAAAAGCTATACATAGAGAGATTATCCAAGATTTAAATTTAATCTATCAAAAATATGGTATTAAGAAATCAACATTAATTGGCCATAGCTTTGGTGGAATTGTAGCAACTTTGTTTTCGGAAAACTATCCTGACAAAATCGAATCAATAATTCTTGTTGGTGCACCAGTTTCTCTCCAAGAAACGTTTAAAACCATTCTTGCAAAATCGAAAAGTATTTATCAATCTAAAAACGACAGTATCAATCTAAATTACATTTCTATGCTGGAGACTATGGACACAACTGGCATTGCATACAGTTCTTACTGCTTTGGACACGCAATGCAAAATGGCTTTTATAGTCCTAAAAAACCAGTAGATGAAGCAAAAAGTATTTATTCAAAATTTAGAACCGATACCTTGCTAACAAAGTATGCTTCTCAAATGACCTATGAAGCACCACAGGGGTTTTGGAAAAACGAAAAATATACAACGATTAATCTTACGGCTAACTTGACAAAGTTGAAGGCTGAAAAAATAGAGATTTATGGCTTATATGGAAAAGAAGATGGACTGTATTCAAGCCAGCAAGTCTTAGCATTACAAAACTTAATAGGGTCGGACAACCTAAAATATTTTGACAACTGCGCTCATAATGTTTTCATTGACCAGCAGACACAATTTATAGACGCAATCAAGACTTGGGCAAAATAAAACTGAAGCTAAGGAGTGGGTCGTAAATAAGTTACGTGAATTGGGTAAGTCTCCAAAATGTTGGTATTACTGTTAAAATCGACACTTCAAAATAGACAACAGGACAAAACATTGTCGTTATAAATACAAGTACAATTTAAAAAAGACTAACCATGATCAAATATAGCCTCTTCTTTAGCTCCTTCTTACTCGGTCAAACCTTGATCGTCCAAGCTCAGGAAGTCAACAGTCACCGCTTCTATATCCAACAGTATAAAGACCTCGCCATTCAGGAAATGCTGCGCACTAATATTCCCGCAAGTATTACCCTGGCTCAGGCAATATTGGAATCTAATGCCGGGCAAAGTGAAGTGGCTCTGATGGCCCAAAACCAGTTTGGAATCAAGTGTGGAAATAGTTGGCTGGGACCAACCTATCAAAAAAAAGACGACGATTATGATATAAATGGGGTGTTGACTTTTTCTTGTTTTCGGGTCTATCCTTCGCCAGATGCCAGTTTTCAGGATCATTCCAATTTCCTGACCGACCCTCAAAAGGCCTACCGCTACGGGAGCTTGTTCAGTTTGGACAACACGGATTATCAAGGCTGGGCCTATGGCTTGAAAGAGGCTGGCTACGCTACCAGCGAAATTTATCCTCAAAAATTGATCGCGCTGATCGAAAGGTATGACCTCCAACAGTACGACCTGGTATTTTCTGAGTGGAGGAAAACCACCGATCCCGCTCACGCTACAGCCGGAGTTTCTGACTCCACACGGGACAACGTCTCTAAATCCACCGTTTACGCTACCCTTATTACCACCATCAATGGGGTGCCTGAAACCATGGCTTCCGGTTTTGAAACAGCAAGTGATATAGCTTATCGTTCCCGCATGTCCGTGGAAAGGTTACTGGATTATAACGAAGGCTTGGTTGACGGCTACGTACTCCCGCCAGGCGAAAAAGTTTATCTGGCTCCGAAGCGTAATGCTTTCGATGGTCCGCTGGAGTACCATGAGATGCAGGCCGGGGAATCTGTGTATGATGTGGCGCAGAAATATGGTATCCGGCTGAAAAAACTTCAACAGCGGAACCGATTGGAACCGGATCAACCATTAGAACCTGGGACAGTCCTAAAACTCAGTGGGAGTCGAGTCAAAACGCCTCCTGTCCAGCAGACCTATCCGACGGATAAGCCGGTGTCTCCGAGCGTTGAACCAGCGTCTCCGACTTTGCCCTTATTCCACACCGTCGAAAAAAACGACACCCTTTGGAATATTGCCCACCGCTATCATACCGATGTGGAACAGCTAAAACAATGGAATAATTTGAACGATGCCATTATTCGACGGGGTATGCAGTTGCGGGTGCATTGAAACATCAAGTGTATTTGCCCTGGGTTGTTGAAATGTACTCTTTATTTCTGATTCCAAAGAACACTCACAATGATTTCATTTCTTCTTCCCCAAAATTGATACGGCGCGTTGTAGCCTAAAAAGCGAAAGTTTCCGTAATACTCAATTCCATTTGCCTTCAATCCACTTTCTAATTTGGTAGCATACGTTTTAATATCTTCATTATTGGCATAACCACCGAAACGAATGGCTGCAACATATTCTTCGGCAGTGGTTTTAATGATAATAGATGTGTCGTTTGGTTTCGGCAAATTATCTCTATTATAGTTATCCGGCATCACAAAACTCATGGATGAAAGTGAATCGTTTATGTCCATGTGCACGGGCGTTGTCATGGCAATATTTTTATTGGCGTCATTTCCGCCAAAAATAAAGGAAGCCAGTTTTCTAAATCCTGCGGAGGATAATTCTTTGTACGTTTTTGCGTCCATAGAGGTGGTTGCCAACGTAGCCGAAGGATATAGACGTATCTCATAATCATTTTCTGTTTTAATGATTTGATACGGTTGTGTTTCTGTGTTTGCCATTGTAAAATAGATTTGAGAAGAAATTAATAAAGTAGTCAAAATCGCAAAGATAATTAAAAATAATTTCATGTTGAATGATTTGATTAATGTAATAAAATCCATACTACTGGACATTTTCAAAAATCAGACAGAAACGAAGAAACGTTTACTAAACTTTAAAAGTTTATTAAACTTCATGTTGACAAAAATATTCAGTAGTATGATAGTAGACTCATGCCCCGTCTGCCCTAATTATTTTCCCGTCTTCCATGGTGATCGTTCTTTGGGTCTTAGCGGCAAAATCCAGATCATGGGTGACAATCAATAAGGACTGGTGGTATTCTTCTGCCAGTTCCTTAAAAATATCGAACACCACATCGCTGTTCTTCTTGTCCAGGTTACCAGTCGGTTCATCACCCATGATAATCAAAGGCTCATTAATCAGTGCCCTGGCGATGGCTACCCGCTGTTTTTGTCCCCCACTCAATTGATTGGGGTACTTCAGGGCCTCCTTTTCTATTCCCAGGATTTTTAGTTTCTCATAGGCATGGTGCTCTACTTCTTTAGCCGTAAGCTTTCCGAATTTGAGTCCCGGCAGCATGACGTTTTGCAGGTTGTTGAATTCACTGAGCAGATAATGAAATTGAAATACGAAACCAATTTTTTCATTTCGCACCATTGCCAATTCTCCGTCCTTTTTGTTTTTCATGTTGACCCCGTCCAGAAACAGCTCCCCTTCATAGCTTGTATCCATGGTAGATAAAATGTAGAGCAATGTGGATTTGCCACAACCCGACTTTCCCACAACAGAAACGAACTCGCCCGCATGGATAGAAAAACTCACATCGGTGAGCACCTTCACGGTGATGGGATCATGAAATGATTTGCTAATGCCGATGGCTTCTATGACTTTCTTTTCCATACCTATTTCCCCCTGATGATATCTACCGGATCTATTCTACTTGCTTTCCTGGAAGGGAAGTAGCCGGCCAAATAGGTGGTGATGATCGAAAAAACAGCTCCAATCAAATAGAATTTTGGGTTGTAGTTGATGGGATACGTTTCTATGGTTGGCAAGGAAGCGGTATTGAAGGGGATTTCACCGATCAAAGCGGAAAGCCCTAATCCGAAGACCAGTCCGAGCGCGCCACCAACCAGACCAATGGTTAAGGCAATGGTGATGAATATGGCATTGACATCCCTGCCGGAAAAACCGGTCGCTTTCAGAATGGCAATGGAATCCATTTTTTCATAGATCATCATATTCAGGATATTATAAATCCCGAATCCGGCAACAATAAGCAAGGTAATTCCCACCGCGTAAGAAATCAGGGTTCGCACCGAGCTACCGGTTTCAAATTGAGCATTGGCCGTTTGAATATCAATCGCTTCTGTTTCAAAGCGGGTATTGTACATTTTTGCAAGGGCTGGCGCCAAGGTCATGTCGAATAATTTGATCTGAATATCAGTGACATAGCTGGCTGGTTTTCCGAGTATTTTTTGAGTCGTGGCGAGTGTGGCATAGCTTTGGACTTTGTCCAGCTCTTCTATCCCCGATTGAAAAAAACCAACCACTTTCAAAGGGAATCGGGCACCGCTGCTGGTTGTTATTTGAATGTTATCGCCGATCTGAACGAGCATTTTCCTTGCGGCACCTATGCCCAAAATGAGGCTGTTGGGGGTGTTTTTTAGATCTGTGGTTTTGCCTTCCACCACATAATCCTGAAACGTAAAAAGCTTGTTTTCTGCGTCTACATCAATGCCATTGACCACCCCGGTTAAATTAATTGCGCCAACATTGTAAAAAATGGGAACCATGGTTTTGGGTGCAACCCCCCGGACATTCGGATCATTTTCCAGGGCTTTGAGGATGGCTTTGCTATTGCGAATCTCCAGCAGCTCATTTTTGGGTTTAACATGCCTTACAAAATGGTGAGCACCCGCGTAAACAGGCGATCTGGCAATGGGTTGAATCGGGGAAGGTAAAATTTCATTGTAGAGCCTTACATGGGGAGTGCGGTTTAAAATCAAATTGTCGAGCAAATCGTTTAGCCCCGCCATAAAACTGAGTAAAGAGATGAACATGGTAATGCTGAAGGTAACCCCAAAGGCAGCAACCATCGTTTGCCTTAGTCTTGCCTTCAGCATAGCCGCTGAAATCCGTGCAATAAGTTTGATTTTCATTGCTCAGGGATAATGAGTTCTTCACGCGCATCAAGTCCTGAGAGAATTTCCACCATCTGGTAATCCTTCAAACCGGTTTTTACGATCAGTCGCTTCCCGGATTTGTTCACCACGACGGAATCGTTTACCAGATAATTTCTCGGGATGAGCAGCGCGTCTTTTTTTGTGCTAATGACCACATTGGCCTCAAAGGAAATATTCGGGTACAGCACGCCTGGTGGTCGTACAAATTCCGCTTCTATGGTAAAGGTTTTACTTTGCACATTCAGGATGGGGTTGATCTTAGACACCACGGCATTAAACACGGAATCCCGATAGCTATTCAACACCACCAACACTGGCATACCCAATTGGATGGCCACAATATCATATTCATCAATCTGCATTTCGAGCAAATATTTTTCATCATCCCCTATGATAGCAATTGGTATTTGAGGGGTGACGATTTCGCCCTTGCTGAGATTCATCTGGTAGACCTTGCCTTTTACTTTACTTTTCACGAGGTAGTCGCCCGTATTTTTATTGCTGATGGACAGGTTGTTTTGGGCTTGTTTAGCGAGATAATCCAATTGCCTTTTCAGTTCCTCCAGCTTTTCCTTCGCAGACGCATAGTTGTTTTTTGAGTGCTCTAAGGCAAGTTCTCTTTGCTCCAATTCTGCTTTGGATCCAATGTTTTGTGACCATAGGTTTTTTCGTCTTGCAAGCAGGGATGCATCATTATCTAATTGACTTTTCATCAAATTGACAAACAATCTGGCTTCATCTAATTTCCCGCGATTTAAATTCAAAGCATTAAATTCAGCCGATAATTTGGCATTGTCTGCCGTCAATTGCTGGGCATCATTCGCGATGGACAGTATTGGAGTACCCGTTTCCACTGCTGCTCCTTCGTCTGCAAAAACTTGATTAACGATACCGCTTACTGCTGCAAAAACCTGGTATTGATTTTTACTCACAATGACCCCTGAAGCATACACAGATTCCGTGATGGTTTGCCTAACCGGGCTTATGGTGTCCTGCTTAGACTGACAGGCTCCTATTGGGATCAATAAAAGTAGAAGCGTATTTGTCCGGTGCTTTTGTAGCGACCTAAGTTCTTTCATAAGAATCGCAATTTGAATATTGCACCATTGATGCAGTCGCTCAAAACTACATAAAATTATTCGTATTCATTGACCACATAGATGCTGTGGCATATGTGGCAAATAGTTACAATGCTTTAAAGTGATTTTTCACAAAAGCATCTTTTTCGTTATCCGTCATCTTATCTGCCGATTCAATGTCAATTTTTATGTCCTTAAAATGCAAATCCTTATTCAAGTAATTATGGAGTTCTGATTTAGCATTTGTTGGGCCAAATAAGAGCACATTGTCATATTTCAAAATCTCATCTGCAATCTCTTTGTAATAGGCTTCATGCATTTGCTGTTCTTTGTTATGCATCAGACTTTCACTTCTGCTCAAAGCTTCTTCCTTTGCATTAAACGTAAATTTTGATGAGATAGAGTGACAATTTTCCTTGGAATTTAAATCAATCAAATTTGCGGTTGAATGATCCATCCAGATGCCCAATTTTTTTTGTGGTTCCATTTTTTTGCTTATTTAATTAGTGTCTGTCTTTATAGTCCGATAACTGCGTTGTGTTTCGCTCCAAAATCGGTCATTTACGCGAGTAAACTCCCGTTTTTGGGGCGAAATACGCCTTGTTCTCGAACTCTAAAGAGTAGACACTCGACTATAAAGGCAGACACTAAATTAGTGTCTGCCTTTATAGTCCGCTGTTTATTTTTCCTGATTTTGTATCCGCCCAAGAGTGGTTTCTAAAGAAGTTTTTAGTTTGTCAATCGCACCTGATACAGCGAGTTCAACGGTATCTGCCTGACATGAAACAGCGAATGGTTGTCTGCCTTCAATTCTGGCTTCCAATAAACATCGCATATCATTCAATCCTTCTTTTCTCCCATTTTCATCCGATAGATGAACTTCTATTCTTGAAATATGCGATTGAAATCTTGTTAGCCCTTCTGCTATCAGGGAGGTAAAATGCTCCTGATGCCTCTCATCCCCTTTTATAGTCTTGTCAGAATTAAATTGAATTTTCATAGTTGCGTTTTTATTGTTTTTTTGTCACCCTTGATTTTCTTCCAGATCGCTGTGGTTATCTCCCCCCAAACTGTAGTAATTATTTTCTTCATCCTCACTGCCCACGCTTTCTTGTTGATCATCCAATTCTGATCCCGGAATATCTAAATCATCACCAGACATATCGTCTTTAAAGCCCTTTTCATTCAATGATTCTTCGCCTTCGTTTGCTATCGCACCAACATGTGTTTTAGCATATTTATTTACAAGACCCTCCAAAGAATGATAGTAATCTTCAAGGTTCTTGACATTTATTTCACCTTCCCCTGAAACTTTTACGGGCATTTCATTAATATATTTAGTTAGCTCGGGAAATTCCTGGTGAATTCTGGTGGTGATGTTTGTGATATTCTGATCCCATTCTGCTTTAGTTTTCATTTATCTTTTAGATTTATTATGGTTTAGTAATCAAAAATTCACATCTTACAATTGCCATTCAATACCATTGAGATAATTTACAGCATTTTTAGTTGCTTCTCTTTAATGGCAAGTTTTAATTGTAGCAATAAGGCAAATGTACAGCCATTCTACGGATCAGGATTACACAATTTTGGAAATTAGTTACATCATTCACACATTACTTTTTTGAAAACACAATCAACAGAGCCGCAATTGGGCACCATTGAATCGGGGGCGACAAATAAGCCTGAGCTAAGGCTTTTGTGTTCGAGAGCAAGGCGTGCGAAGCCCCCACATTTCGACTGCGCTCAACGAACGGTCATTGAGCGTAGTCGAAACGAACGCAGCTATCGGACTATAAAGAAAGACACTAAATAGTGTCTGTCCATTTAGTCCGTGTCTGCTCTTTAGAGTTCGAGAGCAAGGCAGGCGAAGGCTCAAAAATCGGAGTTTACTCGCGTAAATGACGCTTTTTGGGCCGAGCATAACGCAGCTATCGGACTATAAAGACAGACACTAAATAGTTTTCTTTACCTTTGTTCAGGTGATCGAAAAGTGCGCATAATAACGTGTTGTGGGCAAGCGAAAACAGACGCACTATCTACAAAACAATAATTTAAAAAACAACAGATGAAATTATATCTTGCCCTTACAATTTTAATTTGCCTATCAGCAGGGTTTGCGTATGTGAATCAACGGTTATTGAAATTGCCATTTGTAATCGGACTTTTTGTTTTATCGACAATACTTTCCTTGTTTGTAATCATTTCAAAATTTTGGCTTAATATACCAGTTGAAGAAATTAAAATCTATATTGAACTTGCTAACATTGACAAAATAGTAATCAATATTATATTAGGATTTTTACTTTTTGCAGGGGCATTACATACTATTTGGAGAAATTTAAAAAAGCAAATAAAACCAATTGCAACCTTTGCATTAGGTGGCGTTTTACTTTCAACAATTATTATTGCAAGCCTGTTTTATGGGCTAATTCAACTCTCCAATTTGCAAATTGACTTTGTATATTGTTTAATTTTCGGAGCATTAATATCACCGACAGACCCAATTGCTGTTTTGGGGATTTTGACAAAAGCAAATGTTCCTAAAAAAACAGAATACATCATTGTGGGTGAAAGTCTATTTAATGATGGAGTTGGTGTTGTCGTATTTATTGCATTGATAGACAGTTTAAATACAGGTACTTTTAGTTTTTCTCATTTTGGATTTTTATTTTTACAAGAGGCCATTGGTGGAGTATTAATGGGACTTATTTTAGGCTATAGCTTGTATTTGCTTTTAAGATCGGTTAACCATTATCAAACAGAAATCTTATTGACACTCGCTTTTGTAATGGCAGGTTATTCGTTTTGTAATTATATACACATTTCTGGGGCTTTGTCAATGGTGGTAATGGGCCTGATGGTTGGTAATTTCAGACAAGACATTGCAATGAGCGACACAACACAAGGATTTGTACATGAATTTTGGGAATTAGTAGTCGTGATTTTAAATGCGGTCTTATTTATTTTAATTGCTTTCGTGCTCATTGTAATTGACTTTAACACAAAGTATATTTTAGTAGGGATCATTACAGTTTTAATAGTATTAGTATCAAGGATTATCATTGTCTATCTGCCTCATTTTATATTTCCTAAACTTTTAGAATTGACAAACAAAGAAGCAAAATTAATTAGTTGGGGTGGTTTGCGTGGCGGGCTTTCATTGGCATTGGTATTATCCTTGCCCGACAGTGAATCCAAAAATATACTTTTAATTGCGACATATTTTTGCGTTTTATTTAGTATAATTATACAAGGACTGACAATTAAAAAACTCGCAAAGTAAAGACAGAAAAACGCCAGCCACCAACATCGGTTTGGCAATATAGCCGCTGACGTGCTTCTATGAAATATTTCCCACTTAGGAGCGTGTCGTAAATAACTTACCGGTTTGCGCGGTGGATTTTTCCGTCAGGCTGCGTTGCTCGTCGGTCGCGTAGCTTAACCTATGCTCCCTTCTCGCGCCTTGCCTGATGAAAAAATCCCCTCCCCCAATTCACGTAACTTATTTACGACATGCTCCTTAACTAATTGCTATGAATGCGAAAGTACTGATCATCGAAGATGAAATACCGGCACGCGAGCACCTGACCCGACTGCTGAAAGGCATTCAGCCCAATATTTAAATTTCTGCTAATTTAGACAGCGTGCGGGCTGCGGTGGCGTGGCTCGACAAAAACCAGGCGGATATCCTATTTTTGGACATCCATTTATCCGACGGCAATAGTTTTTCCATCTTTGAAAAAATAGCGGTTAATACACCCATTATTTTTACAACCGCTTATGACGAATACGCCATCAGCGCAATGATCAACCTGAGTAAAAGCCGGATTAAAGTTGAACTAAACCCGAAAGCGAAACGGGAGGTTATTGTGAGTAGCGAGTTTAGTCAGGAGTTTAAGCAGTAGTTGAATCAGTAACGGGAATTCCTGATTCTACCAGATTAGGTAGCATCACAAAATACCGAACCTGCACCCCCGTGGAATACCAGTGCCGCCACAAAGAAAATGCGGATTTTGATTAGGCAAATCAGGTGACGTCGTGGCAGTTTTTGCCGCCAAAGTCGAATGGGCAGGAGGTGATCCAGCCAGCGAAGTATTCGACGCGGTTGGTGCATTTTTGAGGGAGGGTGTAACAAAAGAGGGGAAAGAGCGTATACGTAGGATTGGCGGGAAAATAGTAGGGGCTTTGTGTGCTTATTAAGTTGATTTTCGCAGGATTCAATCGTTTTCTTTATCTTTGTTCAGGCGATCGAAAAGTATGCGTATTTTTGGCCAATCCAACGTCTATAAATAATGAAAATTTCAAAATAATAAACTAAGTGTATATTCTTGAGTATCTGACCCCCCTGAATGTTAGTAACATTCAGGAGGTTTGACCCCCTGGAAAAAAAGTGGATTCACCTGGCATTTTATTGAAGTAGGAGACAATGTATAATCCCAATTTTAAACCCGTCGAATTCGACGAGTTTAAAAAATAGGCGATACCCGTGCCCACATACCCAGCAAAGAAGAAGCTGGCTATGAAGAAGCCGACGAAAAAGTAAGCAGCGGCAAAAAGGTAGCGATGAGAATCCTCACTCCATCCCATCCTCCTCCAGCACCAATTCCGCATCCTTTTCCCAGATCTCCATTTCGCAAGGTTTGCAGTTGAATTTCAGCTTATACTCCACCTCCCCGTGTTTCAGGATGAGTGGTTCGGCAACTTTTTCGCCCATGGTAGCGCGTTGGTAGCGCGGACATTTGCCCAATTCGTATTTCACGCAATATTTGGTCACCATCACGCGCGATTTGCCGGGGTCCCACTGCAGCTCAAATGCCTTTTCAATTTCGGAAACGCCGTGGCGCTTGTAAAATGCCCGGGCCAATTTGTTGGATACATTGTAGGTGAAATCAAGTGCCTTTACCGGGTAAGGGTGTTCAGTTTTGACGAGTTGGTGTGCTTCCCGTTGGTAATCCCGAATGCGGAGGTTGGCCAGGTGTTCCAGCGCAGCTCTTCGGATTTCGTTCACTTTTGAATTGGGCAAAAACCAGTTTTGCGAAAAATCTACTTCAATTTCATCCGCAATGAAGGGCGTATTGCCAGTTTTAGCAAGGTTCTTTTTGATGTTTTCGATCAGTCCTTCGGCGTTTTTGGCGAGTTCTTTGGGCACTTCGAGGTTTGCGGTATAGGCATGACCGTCTTCGTCCACGATCTTTAGGCGGAAGCCGGTTTCGGTTTCGCTGAAGTGCATGTTCACGCCGATTTTCCGCACAGCGCTGTTTTCATTTTCGATCATCCGGTTGAACTCCGCATCGAGGTTGCGGTATATTTCCGTACCGACCGGCAAATGTTTCAGCTCGTTGGGCACGACCAGGTCGTTGACGATGATGTTGACCTGTACGCCGTCGCCGATGCCTTGTTCGTTGATAAAATACAGGCCGTCGCCGTTGTTGAGCAGCTCGTGGTTTTCAATCCGGTAGCCGTTGGCTTTTAGCTCTAATAATTTGCCGATGTACTGCCCCTTTGACTTGGGGCTTTCCCACGAGCCGATTTTTTCGCGGCGGTGGTTGACAAAATAATCAGTGTAGCCCCGATTGAAGCTGCGATCCAGCTCCGGCTCAAAATTGTAGAAGGTTCGGCCGGAAGAGGCTTTTTGGAATTGATCGGCATGGGCTTCCAAGAAGGCATCCAATTTTTTGCGCAGGTAGGAGGTGTTGTTTTTGACGTACACAATGTCTTTCAACCGGCCTTCAATTTTAAAGGAAGAAATCCCCGCTTTGATCAAATCGGGCAGCTCGTCGCTCAGGTTTAAGTCCTTGATTGACAAGAGGTGGCTGCTTTCGATGAGGGTATTGCCTTTGCCGTCAATCAACTGATAAGGCAGGCGGCAGTTCTGGGCGCAGGAGCCTCGGTTGGCCGAGCGCTCGCCGTTGGCGATGCTCATGTAGCAATTGCCGCTGAAGGAGACACACAGCGCACCGGTGACGAAAAATTCCAGTTCTGCGTCGCTGGCTTCGTGGATTTCGCGGACTTGATCCAAGTTCAACTCCCGGGCCAATACCACGCGTTTGATGCCGGCATCGGCTAAAAATTTCACATGCCCGGCATCCCGGTTGTTGGCCTGTGTGCTGGCATGGATGGCGATGGGCGGAAGATCCATTTCCAGGATCGCCATGTCCTGGACAATGAGGGCGTCCACGCCGATGTTGTACAATTCCCAGATAAGTTTCCGGCAGGATTCCAGTTCGTTGTCGTACAAAATGGTATTGAGGGTCACCAAGACCTTTGCCTTGAACAAGTGGGCGTACCGAACCATTTCTGCGATGTCCTCCACCGAGTTTGTGGCATTTGTCCGGGCACCGAACAACGGCGCGCCTATGTATACGGCATCTGCGCCGGCATTGACGGCGGCCATGCCTTGGTACAGGTTTTTGGCCGGAGCCAGGATCTCAATTTTTTTTCTCATTCCGTGCATTGCCGGGCAATATTTGTTTGGATACAATTGCGTTTTTTCTGCCCATCAAAGGCGTAGGGCGCAAAATTACAAAATTTGTCTGCGGAATTGAGTGCATTTCTTACCCAAAGTCAATGAAAAGTCCCGCTGCTTCCTGCAACTTTGTCTCGGAATTCATCAAAATGCAACAACATGACATCGAAAATGAAAGCTGCCGTTTGTACTCAATACGGCGCTCCAGAGGTAATCCAAATCACAGAATTGGCGAAACCTGAACCGAAGGAAAACGAAATACGCGTAAAAATTCACGCAACGGCGGTTAACTCCGCAGATTGCCGGTTGCGAAAAGCGGATCCCTTTGCGGTGCGTTTTTTCTTCGGCTTGTTCAAACCGAAAAACCCTGTTTTGGGCGGTGTGTTGTCGGGAATCATCGAAGCGGTTGGCAAAAATGTGACGCAATTTCAGGTGGGCGACGCGGTTTTTGGCTCCACCCAAATGCACCTGAGCACCCATGCCGAGTATATTTGTCTGCCTGAAACGGGCGCTTTGGCCATCAAACCCGAAAACATCCACCATGAAGAAGCCGCTGCGCTGCCTTTTGGCGGCATGACCGCCTTGCATTTTTTTCGGAAAGCCAATGTTCAACCCGGGCAAAAAGTGCTGATTTACGGGGCTTCCGGAGCAGTAGGGACAGCAGCGGTACAAATTGCCAAATATTTTGGTGCCGAAGTGACGGGCGTTTGCAGTACTTCAAATTTGAGCCTGGTAAAATCCCTTGGCGCAGATACGGTGATTGATTACACTAAAACCGATTTTACGAAAACCGGTGAGGTTTACGATGTGGTATATGAAACGGTGGACAAAGCCCCGTTTTCGTCGTGCATCAGCGTTTTAAAGCAAGACGGAACGCTGATACTGGGAGCCGCCCTGCTCGGCGGCATGCTCCGGGGTCTTTGGACGTCCTGGACCAGTCGTAAAAAAGTAATCATTGGCGTCGCTTCTGAAACGGCGGAGGCTGCTAATTTCCTGCAAAAGCTGGCCGCAGAAGGCAAGTTGAAGGCCGTTATTGACAAAACGTATCCACTGGAGCAAATTGCCGCTGCACACGCGTATGCGGACAAAGGACACAAAAGGGGAAATGTGGTCATTGGATTGGTTTGAGGGGGGGTATGCCCGTCTCTTCAAATCCTACCTATTTCACGCCCGTTAACACAAAATCAAAGTCCACCGTTATATCGTCCCCCACTTTAATGGTTCCAAGCAGCATATCAGGTGGCTCCATTTTAAAGTCTGTCATTTTTAATTTTTTGGAAAAGGACAACTGCAAATCGCCATTGGGCAGTTTTTTTCCGGTTGCTGAAAGCGGGGCGGATTGGGTATTTCCGGCCATGGTCAATTTGCCGAGTGCTTCGATGGTAACCATATTCGAAGCATTTGTTTTTACTACGGCATTGCTAAGGGTATAGGTAATATAAGGATTTTTGTCAGCCTTGAACGTTTCATAGGTTTTGTTGTCCATCTTTTTTCCCTCTGTGCTTTTGATGCCTTTCACGGCAATTTTAATCTCTACGTCTTTTACCCCAACCAGCACATCATCTTTTGTTTCAAACGAGCCTTTGCCTTCCATTTGGGTGATAGCCGACTCCCAGTCATGCAAGCTGGAAGAGCCTTTTATAACAGCCTTTTTCGAGTTTAAGGAGAAGGCGGCATACGCCACTTTGGGTGCTTTAGGCGTAGGTATGGTAGATGGAGGTTTGGTTTCTTCCTTTGGGGTTGAGGTGCTCACAGGAGGGGTAACATCGGGTGTTTTAGATGCAGGCACGTTAGCGGTGGGCGTTTTTACGCCTGGTTTTTGCTTTGCATCGCTGGTTTTTGTGGCTATGGGCGTTTTCTTAAGTTTGGGTTTGGCAGCGGGAAGCGTTCCTGTTTGCGAAACCAGATCCGGGCTTTTTATTGCCGGCCGCGCTGAGGTAGTAAGCATGCTGGTGTCCGTATTGGATTGGGCTGCGCTCGTGTCCGTAAGTGCAACTTTTCCTTCTGTAACAGGTGCTTGATGGTGAGTGACAGAATCGCATTGTACGAATAAAATGGCTAATAAAAAGCCGAAAAATGCATGATTGATGGAGTCTTTTTTCATGATGTAGCATGTTTAGCACTATCATGCAAAGGTGGGCTTGTTTCAACCTGAAGGCATTACAGAATTTTGGAAAAGAGTTGCAGGATTCACGCTTTTCCCAAACCTAAAAAATTATATACCAATATCGGATAAAATAAAAAAACAGGGGATTTACGATTTATAACTTTTCTCAACCAGAAATATATGCGGCAAAGTGATGCATGCTATCAAAATAAAAAACTGACTGACTATCGATGTTTCGGAGGATAGGACTGATTGGCTGAGTACTAAAAGAAACAATCCAACGAGTGAAAGCAAGGTGTATGGTGCGGCTTGGCGATAATAATGCAATAGCGTGAAGGAAGGTGTTTGGCGGCGGAAAAACGCCACCTGGTTGAGCAGGGAACCCAACGAATGCCATAGCGTGAAATAAATTGTGAATCCCACTAATAGTGGCGTGTAGAATAAGACAAAGGATAAGAGGACGAGGCTGGTTATCTCCCTAAGCATCTGCCAAGAATTGACTGCCCGAATCAGTCGAAGGCCTATAATCAGTAAGATACAGAACAGCAACAGCAGCCATTGTATTTTAGCCATTTCAGCATCAGTCCACTCCAATTCGGCTCCAATCAAATGGCCAATAATAGCACTACTTTCATCCCAATGCCAAAGCAAAGCCCCACCCAACACACAGGTGCCCCAAACGATATACATCATAAAGGCGATCATGCGCGACAGACGTAGATACTGCCAATTGGACTGACCGAAATGATAAGCTGAAATGGCCAAAAACAAAATTAAAGCGAACACAGGCAACCATAGCCAGCAAAGTAAATAACCGAATGCTGCCACCAAATAATATAAGAAAAATTGAAAGACCTGTTTCTTTTTTAGCTTTACACCATGTATACGCTGAAACAACAAGTAATCGGTTGCTCCATGAGGAATACCAATCAGCAAAACCAATACAATAAATATTGGATACTGAATTTGATGCAAAAAATCAGGCCACAACCACCCCAAAATACCGAAAACCAGGGTAATACTTGCGACAGCAACATAGATACTGTTGTTTCGAATATCAACCATACACCATAGTCTGGAAAGTGAACCAAGGAGACCTTTGGAATTATCTGTAGGAAAGGGAAGGGCTAACAGTAAAATGCCTACTGTCAGCCCTTGTAACGGTATAACGTACTTCGAGGTTAAAGTTTAAGCGTTTTCATTTTTGCGTGGCGTACTTACTGCCAAGCTATAAATGACCAGGCCAAACCCTATTTTATTTACAGCATCACCGATGTTGTAAATCAAGTCCATGTTGCGTACGTCAATCACACTCCTCAGCCAGCCATCCGTCTCGATTGCCATATATCCTATGGGATAAATAGCCCATCCAACGAGTACGAACCAGGACAAAGCCTTGAATGCAGCCTGGAGTTTCGGATCATTGGAATTGTTCGCCAGCCGACGAGCAGAACCGATCCATACTTCGTACACGATACCTGCGTAGCCCACAGTAGAAATTACGCCCCAAATCACACTGTTGGAACGAAAAGCAGTTTCCCCCAGATAGCCAGCTACCAACATTACCAGCGAGTAGCCAATCATTTTCCAAAGCAAACTGATTTTGGCACCGAATGCTTTGAGAATGAGGTAAAATTCTACACACATGAGCGGCACTGTGAGAATCCAGTCAATGTACCGAAACTGGGTGGGTGATTGACCCGTCTCCATCCATACGTCGCGCATGTAGTAATAGTGAACTGAAGCGATAAGGGTAATTAGGCCAGCGATAAGCAGCGAAGTTTTCCACTTCCCTTCCACCTGTTGGCGTTCGAAGAGGAAGAAGACAGAGGCTGCAAACATAGCCATGTAGCCAATGAAAAATGTAAATCCAACATAATCATTGGAAGAAAGCTTGGAAAAAAGCAATAGTGGTTGTTGGAAAAGCGATTCCATAATGTAAAGATTGGTTAATCGTTGAATATACAACACTGAATAAACAAGACATGGATTGGTTGGTTCACCTTTTGTTTAACTTTTTTTAGTAAAATCTTAAAAAAGGCTAAACAACTGAAAACGAAAGAACAATGGATGACCCCGGCTATAAGGATACCTGTTCGAAACTAACCCCGATGGGGGGGCTGCTCATGTATGTAACATTGCACATACCACGTTGTTTCTCGTATCCGATCGGGTAAAGCACACCACCGAACAACGCATCATTGTAGATTGCGGGTTACCCCCTTGCTTTTACTCCAAAAGCAGCCTATATTGCCGCTACAATTCCTTAACCTAAAAAATCAACCAAATGTTTGGCTTAATCCTGATCTACTTTATTGGAAAACAATTTTTCACCCTCGCGCAAATGCACAACCGAAGTACCTGGGGTTTTGCCCTCCTGGGGGTAGCGTCTTACTATGCCGGAACCATCATCGGGGCCGTACTGATTGTACTTTTCTACGAATTTTTCCTTGATATTTCTTCCGACAGCCTTTCAGACACAGCCCTGGGATTGATGGCAATTCCATTTGGCTTGCTTGCGTGCTGGGGATTGCACAAAGTCCTGGAGCAACAATGGAAAAGAAAACTGGAAGCCGATAACGCGAATGTGCTGGATGAAGATCTTCTGTATAATGATCGGAATCAGGGATAAGATTTGATGCGTTCCTTAACCAACTATTTAAATGCCATGCAAGAAGTAAGCATTATCGGGATCCTCATCATCTTTGTTACCTTTCTTACCTCCTATCAGGGTTTGAAAGATCATGCCTACTTAGACCGGTACACTTTTCAAACCGACAAAATTTTGATCAACAAGGAATACGGGCGAATGATTAGCTCGGGGTTTCTGCACGTCAGTTGGATGCACTTTGCTTTTAACATGGCCACCCTGTATTTTTTCAGTGATGCGCTTGAATTCAAGCTGGGGTATACAAATTTCCTGATTGTCTATTTTGGCAGCTTATTGGGCGGAAGCCTGTTTTCGCTTTACATGCACAGAAATCACCCCGATTACAGCGCCATTGGAGCTTCCGGGGCGGTTAGCGGGCTGGTGTTTGCTTCCATTGCGCTGTTTCCGGACATGGAGATCAGCTTGTTACTGCTCCCTGTTTTCATTCCGGGTTGGGCTTTTGGATTGTTTTATGTCCTGATTTCCATCCTCGGCATTCGGTCGCAAAGCGACAATATTGGGCACGACGCGCATTTAGGGGGCGGATTGGTTGGTTTAATTATTGCGGTGGGCATGTTTCCGGAATCTATTAAAAACAATTATTTAGCCATTCTTTTGATTATCATCCCTTCTGCCATTTTTATTTATTTAATATTAACACGACCAGGCTTTCTGTTGGTCAACCATTCATCCCCAAAAAAGAAAGGTTTTTATTTACCTGAGGACAAGTACAATGCTTCATTGCGCGACAACAGAACCGAAATTGATAAAATATTGGATAAAATTAAAAAACAGGGGATTGACAGTTTGACCAAGCAGGAAATTCAAAAGTTGAAGGAGGATACGACACGCTCCTAATCACCAAATCACCAACCCCAACCCTACCAGCGCCGCCAGAAAAATCACCCCATAACCAATCAGAACAAACTTCTTTATTTCCCGGCTGCCCGCCCAAAGCGCAATACTGAACTTGACCAAGGTATTGCAAATAGTGGCTAACAACACCGCAGTTCCTGCGATTTGAAGCGGAACGGTGGTGCCGGCTAATTTTGAAATAGAAATCGTAATGGCGTCTACGTCGGCAAGTCCGGCGAGGCTGCTCGAAACGAGAATGCCGCCAGCACCAAAATATGCATGGGTGTAGCTGATCAGGACAATAATGGCCATGTAGAGCAAGCCGAAGATCAAAGCGCCCTGTAAATTGAGCGGTTTGCCCAACGGAATAGACGCATCCTGGTTTTTGCCGTCTTTGTGGCGCAGGTAAAAATACAGGGTAATGCCCGCCGCCGCAAGCAACATGATGCCAAGCGGAACATACAGACTCCTTGCCAAAGCGCCGTTAAAAATGGTCACCCAGAGCATAACCCGGATCACCATAATGGTGGAGGCGGCCAGAATACCGGTGGCGTAGTTGGCTGAAAAAGCTGGCGTCTCTCTGCTTCGTTTTGCAAATACCCAAGTGATCAGGGTGCTCGAAACCAATCCGCCCAAAATGCCCGTGAGCAAAATCCCTTTGCTTGCGCCCAAGAATTTGATCAGCAAATACCCCAACAAGCCCAGTCCGGAGGTCAGGATCACCACCCAGCCAATTTCGCGCGGGTTGATGACCTCATAAGGCCCCATATTCGCGTCCGGTAAAAACGGAAAAATCAGCAGCGCCGCAACGACAAAGCGGATGAGGTCGTACAACTCTTCCTGTGTGATTTTCCCGATGATTGACTTTAGTTTTAATTTGGAAGACAACACCACCAGCACAATTACCGTAATGGCCAAGCTGAGTTCGATGTACCCCAAAAACGACAAACTGCCCAATAAGAAAGCGATGAGCGCGGAAAACTCGGTCGTGCCGCCGATATCGCCTTTTGAAGCCGTAATCCAGTAAGAAACACCGACAAAGATGACCGCCGCCAGAAACACAGCGCCATAAACCCAGGGAGCGAGCAAATAATACACCATCGCGGCGATAAACCCCAACAGCACCAAAAACACAAAGGTGCGGATGCCCGCAAAGCTTTTTTCGTTATTGGTCATGGCGGTGTGCTCCCGCTCCAGTCCGATCAGAAAACCGATGCCAATCGTCACCAGCAAGCGGATGAAAAAATCCTGCTGGGTGAGCTGGAAAGTGGGTAGGTTGATTAGGTATTCGTTCATCAATTTGCTCTAAGTAGTTAATGGTTATTGGTGTCAAAATAAGATGCTGCATATCCTAGTACTTTGGATGCGACACAAGACGAGCCGACCTAAAAGATTGTTAGTAGGATTTTATATTTCATCTATTTCTTCGTCTGTCAGCCCTGTATATTTTTTTATAATTCCTCTTTCAACTTTGTCGTGCTTCATTTGGCCAGCCATTTCAATCTTGCCTTCTTTTTTAGCGTCAACTCTTGCCTTTTCGAGCCTTAACCGTTCTTCGGTTTCTCGCAAACCAGCATAATCATAAGCCTCCAATTCTTCTGGTGTCCATGCCTGAATATTTGCCTCTTCAAAAGCCGTCCGCAGCCCTGCGTCGTCAATGCCTTCCGGGATGACTTCGAGGTTTTCCGATTCCTTGATAAAAAACACCCATTTCTCTACAAGCGTTTTCAAATCTTTCTTTTCAAGTTTAAATTTTAGCAGTTCAATAAAGTTGAACTCCATGTCTTCCATTATCTGTTCGCCCGTCTCAACGTCCAAAATCCGATGGCAATTAATGTATTTTGGGTTTTTAGAAATCTCAAAGTCCAATATCCCGACGAAAATGGTCGGGTTGAGCTTGTCGTAAAACTCCCCCCTGTCAATCTGGCTTACATAACCCTGTGAGGTATAGTACAAAACCCGCTTGCTGAAACCCAAAGCATCGGCAACCTGCATCTAAACAATGAACTCTCTATCACTTTGGTCTTTTGCTTTCACGTCAATTATCGTAGCCTTTCCGTCTCGGAACTTGGGCAACTGATAGGGGTTCAAGATCGTCACATCCGTAATTTTATGCTTGCCCTCAAAGTCAAGGACAGCGTTCAAAAAGGAAATCAGCACCTCCTTTTTGTTTTGGTTGCCGAAGATTTTGGGGAAAGCAATATCGTTTTTAACGTCTGCGAATTTCATATCAAACAATTTGGTGTAAAAATACAAAAAACGCCGGGATTTGCAGTGGTTTTTGTGGTCGAGTACGCAATCAAATTCCCTACTATTTACGACATTAGATCAGAGGTCGGAACGAGTGTGTGACGTTGACGAGGCGGGAGGTTGGTTGCCAAGGGGCAGTTTTGTTTTATTTACAGGTCGCGTGGGTCAATTCCAATAATCTGGGTTGAATCATCAGCGTTGAGTATTGCGTTCAACGGGGCGGTAAAATATGCTTTTACTCAGGTGTAATACAATAGAATGTAGTGAAGCAAAAAAAACGATAGTGAAGCGGGCTATATGAATAAGCAGGTTTGGCGCGGACAGATAAAGATCCCCTTTTCCGCCACAATGAAACCTATGCGACAAAACCCCCGCTTGGCAATGGCGCAAATACGTTTATCTTTGCCCCTCTTTTTCATCAGTCCTGACTGTAAACGACTCTTATTCGATGAACAGAATTGTATTCATTATCACGTTGTTAAGCCTCGCACAAGGGGCCATCCTCGCACAAAATGGCACCATCCGGGGCAATATATACGATCAGAAAACCGGCGATCCCATCATCTTGGGCAATGTTCGGCTCGAAGGAACCAGCAATGGTACCAATACTGACGAAAACGGTTTTTTCAGCCTCGGCAATGTGCCGGCGAAAACTTACAAGCTTATTGCCACTTACATCGGTTACGACAGCATAGCGCTCACCGTCAACCTAAAAGCCGGCGCGATTGTATACGAGCGCATCACCCTGACAGAAAGCACCATAGAATTGGGCACAGTTAACGTCTCCGGGCGCCGCGAACAGGCTCGTGCGGATGTGCAGATTTCCAAAGTAACCGTAACGCCCAAGCAAATCCGCTCTTTGCCTTCCACCGGGGGTGAAGCGGACATTGCTCAGTACCTGCCGGTGCTGCCGGGCATCATCGTTTCGGGCGACCAGGGCGGCCAGCTCTACATCCGGGGCGGATCGCCGGTTCAAAACAAGATCCTGCTCGACGGCATGACGATCTACAATCCTTTCCATACCATTGGCTTCTTTTCTGTTTTTGAAACGGAAACCATCCGCAGTGTAGACGTGCTCACAGGCGGCTTCAATGCCGAATACGGCGGTCGCGTTTCAGCAGTGGTAGACATCAAAACCCGCGAAGGCAACAAAAAACGACTGGGCGGATTGGTTTCTGCCAGTCCGTTTCAGGCAAAAGCCTTATTGGAAGGCCCCATCCGGCCTTTCAATGAAAAAACGGGGAGCAGCGCTTCTTTCCTCGTCACCGCGAAGCACTCTTACCTGAATGAAAGTTCTAAAATTTTCTATCCCTACGCCACGGATACCACCTTTTTCTCTTTTGCATCGGGCGACACCAGCCTTGCGAACCTTGGCGATTTCGGACTACCTTATCAATACACGGACATCTACGGCAAGGTGTCTTTCCTCGGCGGTAACGGCAGCAAAATGAACCTGTTCGGTTTCAACTTCTCCGACCGTTTCAACTTTGTCGGGGTGGCTGACCTGAACTGGACGACCACCGGCTTAGGTACAAGCTTTACGTTGGTGCCGGTTAATTCCAACGTCGTGCTGGATGGCTCACTCTCCTTTTCCAATTACGACATCGCCCTGAAAGAGCCGGACGGCGGGCCGCGCAGCAGCCGCATCAGCAGCTATTCGGCCATCCTGAACTTCAATTATTTCGGGGATAAAAGCCAGATCAATTATGGCTTTGAATTCAATGGCTTCAATACTGACCTGACTTTCCGGAATATTTTTGGTGCCACGATCCAACAGGAGGATTTCACAACCGAAGTAGCCGGGTATTTCAAATACAAATACAAATTGGGCAACCTGATCATCGAGCCGGGTGTTCGTGCGCAGTACTACGCGTCGCAATCTACGATGTCTTTTGAGCCCCGGGTCGGCATCAAATACAATATTACCGACTTCCTCCGCCTGAAAGCGGCAGGTGGTTTTTATTCCCAAAACCTCATCAGCACGGTCAACGAGTTAGACGTCGTCAACTTTTTCGTCGGCTTCCTCGCCGGACCGGAAGAAACCCTCTACGAGCCGGGAACCCGCACGCCAACCGACACGCGTTTGCAAAAGTCCACACATGCGGTAGCCGGGGTGGAAGTAGACCTCAGCAAAACCCTGGAACTGAACATAGAGCCCTACTACAAGAACTTTACCCAGTTGATTGCCATCAACCGCAACAAGCGCACGGGCAGCGATCCGGACTTCGTGACCGAAACCGGCAACGCTTACGGGGTGGATTTTTCAATGCGCTACGAAAGCAAAAAAACATACCTCTGGCTGACCTACTCTTTGGGCTACGTCAACCGCGACGACGGCGAGCAGGTTTATCCGACCGTGTTTGACCGCCGGCACAACATCAACGTACTGGGCACTTACACTTTTGGCAAAAAGAACGCCTGGGAAGCCAGTTTGCGCTGGAACATGGGTTCGGGCTTCCCGTTCACCCGCACGCAGGGATTTTACCAAGACAATACGTTTGAAGACCTGATCCTGACCAATGTCCTGACGGGCAATTTCGGGCTCGGAACTTTGTTGTCGGCTGAGCGTAATGATGGCCGGCTTTCTTTCTACCACCGCTTGGATGCTTCGCTCAAACGCACTTTCTTTTTTGGCGAATATGCAAAACTGGAAATCTTAGCCAGTGTGACGAACGCATACAACCGGGAAAATGTATTTTACGTGGATCGGGTTAGCAACAACAAGGTGAACCAATTGCCGATTTTACCGAGCTTAGGAGCGACTTTCAGTTTCTAAAGTTTTAACATAAATCTTTAGGTAAGTAGGAACAGCTTGTTCTATATTTGCGGGCATCCGGTTTTGCACTTCATGAAAAAGGGGGAAGGAAATGAGGGAAAAGTGCGTCCGGGCAAGGGTTACATTTTGTAAACGCACAAAAACAAAATAACAGGCAGCCAACGCAATCCAATCGCAAAAAGAATACGACACACACTTTCCAACACTATATGTTCAAACAGGAAAGCAAGATGGCTTAAATAACTTTTATCTTGCTTCCCTGTTCTTAACACCTGCGAAACTGCCTGTATTTCAAAACATTAAAATCAAAAATCGTGGGGTTAACAGACAATCAGGGATCTCAGGCCAAAAAGAACGGCCTGACCTTAAGCATCATTGCAGGTAGCATTACCTTAATGCTTGGCGCTTCGCTCTATTTCTTTCCAAATTTGACGGACAACCTTGGCGCTTCTGTGGCCGATGCTGAGAAAAAAGTGGAGCTCAGTTCATTTCCGATCAAGCAGCCGACTCTGCGCTACGGCTTTGCAATTGATACTTTCCAGATTTTTGACGGCAAAATCAAATCGGGCCAAGTGCTCGCCAATTTGCTGCAACCGCACGGAATTGATTATGTTTCCATTGACCGGATTGCGCGCAATGCCAAAGGCGTTTTTAACGTAACCAATATTCGTGCAGGGCATCCATACACCATCTTTTCGCAAAACGGCAAAGGCGTTCATTTCATCTACGAACCCAATGTTTACGAATACGTCATCTTTCACTTGAACGGCGATCAGAAAGTAGAACGCATCAAACGCGAAACTTCCCGTTCGGTCAACGCGGCTTCCGGCGTCATCGAATCGTCGTTGTGGCAGGCCATGACCAATACCGGTTTCAGCTATGAACTTACAGATAAGATGGAAGACGCCCTGCAATGGTCGGTTGACTTCCACCACCTGCAAAAAGGCGATGAATTTAAATTGGTCTACGAAGAAGACTTCGTGGAAGGCAAACCTGCTGGCATCGGCAAAGTTTTAGCCGCTTATTACAAAAGCCAAAAGAAAGAATACTACGCCATCTACTTCGACAATGGCCAGCACAGAGGCTATTACGACAAGGAAGGCCGCCCGATGAAGTCGGCATTTTTGAAAGCGCCACTCAAATATTCCCGCATTTCTTCCTACTACAACCTGAACCGCCTCCACCCGATCCTGAAATATCGCAGGCCGCATTATGGCACGGATTATGCTGCTCCGCACGGCACCCCGATTATGGCAGTGGGCGATGGCACGGTCAGCCAGGCTTCGTATACCAGCGGTAATGGCAATTTTGTTAAGCTCAAGCACGCCGGCGCTTACGAAACCCAATACCTGCACATGCGCGGGTTTGCAAAAGGCATTCGCCCCGGCGCGCGCGTCCAGCAAGGCCAGATCATTGGTTACGTTGGTTCAACTGGGTTGGCTACCGGCCCGCACGTTTGTTTCCGCTTCTGGAAAAGCGGCAAGCAGGTCAACCACCTGAGGCTCAACCTCCCGAATCCCGAACCGCTGCCCAAGGCCGTCATGCCGGAATTCTCCAAAGTCCGCGATGTACTCCTGGAAAAAATGGAAACGGAAAAAATGGCCGAAAAAAAAGAAACGGGGGAAGAGACGAAAGGGAATCCTTAGGTGGAAAAGAGGCCAACTCCTTTTTCAGGAAATAACCAAATCATCGGTATAAACATATCGCTGAACATCGCTCAGCACAACGCGTTCCTGACTCAGGATGAGCAGGCGCTCGACGACATTCCGCAATTCCCGGATATTGCCGGTCCAGTTCTGTTCCTGCAGGGCTTCTATCGCCTGGGGTTCAAAGTGCTTGGGCGCAATGCCGTATTCTGCGCAAATTTGCTCGTTGAAATGCCGGATGAGCATTGGAATATCTTCCCGGCGTCCGTTCAGCGAAGGTACCTGCACCACGATGACCGCGAGGCGGTGGTACAAATCTTCCCGAAAGCGACCGGCCTGAATTTCTTTCCTCAGGTCTTTATTGGTGGCTGCAATGACGCGCACATCTACGGAAATTTCCTTTTCCCCGCCAACCCTGGTAATCCGGCTCTCCTGCAAAGCCCGCAAAACTTTCGCCTGCGCGCTAAAACTCATGTCGCCAATCTCATCTAAAAACAGCGTGCCGCCGTGCGCCTGTTCAAACTTGCCGATGCGTTGTTTTATCGCTGAGGTAAACGAGCCTTTTTCGTGACCAAACAGCTCGCTTTCAATTAATTCCGACGGGATGGCTGCGCAGTTGACTTCTACAATCGGGCCGGACGTGCGCGCACTTTTTTCGTGGATCCAGCGAGCCACGAGCTCCTTCCCGGAACCGTTGCCCCCCAATACCAATACCCGGGCGTCGGTGGGCGCAATGCGGTCAATCGTCGTTTTCACCATGCGGATCCCTTCCGATTCACCGATGATTTCCTGCACTTTTGACTGGGATACCTTGCGCCGAAGCGCCTTGGTTTCAACTACTAAGCTGGAGCGGTCGAGGGCGTTGCGCAAGGTGATAAGCAGGCGATTGAGGTCGAGTGGTTTGGAAATAAAATCAAAAGCGCCGCGCTTCACTGCTTCTACAGCGGTGTCAATCGTCGCATGACCGGAGATCATGATAATCTGCACATCCGGCGCCGTTTCGCGAATGCGTTCCAGGGCCTCCATCCCATCCATTTTTGGCATCTTGATGTCTAAAAGGATTAGGTCGAAACCGCCCTGTTTCACTTTTGCTAAAGCATCCAAGCCGTCGCACGCCTCCGAAACCTCATACTTTTCAAATTCCAGAATTTCCCGCAGGGTACGCCGGATGCTGCTCTCGTCGTCAACGATGAGTATTTTTGCCATGATTCACGCAGGTTTAATACATTGCCATTTTTTGGCATATCTTCATTCTACGGAAAATAAGGCGCAGGGTTGCAAAGCAAGGGTAAATCTTGAAAAGCAATTGTATTTCATATCTTTCAATATTTATTGAAAGATATGAAATACAACTTATCTCTGCTGCGTTAAATCTTGAAACTTGAATAACATGATGACGATCAACAACCAAACTGCAAAGCAAAAAATCATCACCTACTTTGAAGGCGCCGGCCTGGATTACTATTACTGGGACAAAGCCTTCAACATGCACTTCGGCTATTTCAATTGGGGCATGAACCCTTTTAACCGCCCTGCGCTATTGAATCAGATGAACCGGGAAGTCATGAACCGGCTACAATTAGAGCGTTACGAAAATCCATTGGCACTAGACCTTGGGTGCGGGCTTGGCACAACGTCCAGGTATATGGCAGTAGCAAATACAGAAAGTCAGTTCTGTGGCTTCACCATCACCCCGTGGCAGGTAGAATACGGCAATCAGCTGACTAAAGAAGCTGGTTTGGATGAGCGCGTCCGGCTTTACGAATCCGACTTTGCACACCTGCCTCTTGGAGAGGAAAGTGCTGATGCTGCATTTGCTTTAGAAAGCGCTTGTTACGCCAAAGGAGATGGCAAAGCTGAATTTGTAAAAGAATTGCATCGGGTACTCAAACCTGGCGGTCGTTTTGTAATTGCCGATGGTTTTCGGAAACATGCTAATCCTTTACCAGTCTGGCTGAACAAAGTCTACCGCAAAAACATGGAGTGCTGGGCGCTGGCAGACCTCGCCGACATTCAATTGCTTACGAGCGAACTTAAAGAAGCTGGTTTTTGCAATATTCAGGTAGAAGATGCCAGTTGGCGGGTGGCGCCTTCTTTTGCACACATTCCTTTTGTTACTTTACGGTTCTGCTGGGATGTTTGGAAAAGGAAGGAAAGCACAAAACTTGACCAATCCCGGAAAAACAATGCCCTAGCCCCTGCATTAGGCATGATCATGGGCCTGAGCAGGAAACATTTCGGATACTACATTATCAGTGGCGAGAAGCCAAAGTAATGGCATCCAGCAAAAATTTAACCGACCAGTTGGGGTATCGGAAAGGCAGGTAAGCACCCCAAATTGGCGAAGACCCTGCCAGCGCACCGTTTCGGCCTTGCTTTTTTAGCACGCTGCCCAGCAACCAAAGTGCTTCTTCCCGGTAAATTGCTTCGCCTGTAATTTCAAACAACCGACTAAACAGGAGGCTGCATTGCGCATTGCCGGTAAGGCATACAAACCGATAATTTCCACGCCAGTTTTCGTCATACGCCCCGGCTAAGCACCCTGCAGCTTGCCGGACTTGCAACAACCGGTCGGCCAATGCTTTCGCCAACGACAGCGTATTGGAATCGCTCAGCAACCTTGCAGCTTCCAAAAACCCCTGCAAAGTATAGGCAATCGTGTGCGTAAAAGCAGGTTCGCCAGGTTTGAACCCCCAATCACGTACACTTTGCACCGAAGTAATCTTAGCGGCATAATGCAATAACGCGGTCTGCATAACTTGATTCACAGACTCCGCACGGAGGTACTGATTCGCGTACAATACCGCCCAAACCACCCGGGTATAGTAGCTTGGCTCGTATCCCGACACGTAGGCGTTTTGCTTCCAGCATCCATCCATTTCCCAGCGCGACAAAAGCCAGTTTACTGCTTTTTCCACTGATTGAAGGTAACGCGAATCGCCGGTTTCCGCATAAGCCCGTGTCAAGCCAAAAAGGATTTGCCCGGTATCAAAAACGATGGGTGCCCCCTTCACCCCTACCCCACCCGGGAACGCACCGTCGGCCTGTTGCAACTGCACCAACCAGTCGGCACAGGAAATTGCAGCTTGTTTTAACGATTCATCCAGCCGGCTATGGTGGTAATCAAACAGCGTTTCAATGAGGTAGCCGGTCGTTTCCGGATAAGGCGATGCCCAACCCCGCCACAGGTGCCGGTAGGCAGCCGCTCCTGTTCCCCCGTTCACTGCGATGCACCGTTCCAGCCATTGCAGCGCCCGGGTTGCGGCGTTGTTCATCCGCTTGGTAGTTAGCGTTGGCGGCATCATCAGTAATCTTTATTAAGCAACACGGCCAGCAAACGCCAAAATCGGTTGCCCGCTTTATAAATCCGGTAGTACTCCTTTCTTTCAGCCCCGAATGCGCGCAACGCATTTTCAACTTTTGGCAAAACGCTTCCGCAAAAATCTACCCGCAGCCCTTTTGCCGTAAAATCCTGGATGGCTTGCCATTGCAATAAAAACAAAGCGCCGCTCGCACGAAGCGCAGGGTCGGCACCACTGAGCAATAAGTAAGCCTGGCGATCGTCCCATACAACGTACAAACCGGCATGCAGCGCTCCGTTTTCACGATCTCGGGCGAGGTAAATGCGCCTGCACTGGTGCTTGGCTGCGGCAGCATCTAAGCCAATCAGGTTGTGAAGGGATTGCGTTGGTGCCTTGTTTTGCCTCGAAAAAGACTGTTCATACACCGCATAAAAATCCTCCGGCGAATCCGATTGTGAAATTTCCACACTGCGTTCAGCTTTGCGCAAATCTTTTTTCAGCGAACTCCGGAAATCTTCGTACAACGCCTCTATGGAAGTACCTGGAGCCAAAAGATAAGTATAGCGCGTCGTTTGCCGGTAGCCTTGCCAGTAAAAAGGGAGCCAGTTTTCAAACTCCGGATAAAAAGACTGGTCGTAATAAGGGACTTGGGGCAACTGAGCACAAAGGGAACTGACGATGCGCGTTTCAATGTCGTAGTGGCGTTCCGGTTTCATTCCCGGCGTGTCAGGGAATCGTAGCCATATCCCGGCATAATCGCTGAATGGCGGCATGCGGATGGTGCGCAGCCATGAACCCGACAAATAATAAGGCAGCGCGCCGTCAATCTTACCCGAACCATCGAAAGACAACGCCACCTCCCAACGCCCTTCAGCACAAACGGCATCGAGCCACCACGGCTGTAGGTGCAGGGGAAGTACCTGTTCTTTGGAGAATTCGATATATTTGTGCTTGTTGTGGTTCATGCTTTAGTCAACTAACAAATGCCGTCAAATTCCCTCCACTCTGCCACCCGCCGTTCGTTTTCAGCAGCGCTATTGGCCGCAGCGATGGGATTGGGACAGGTTATCGTGCTTGCCCACCTGCTTCCCAAAAGCGAGCTGGCTCTTGCTGCCCTGAGCAGTGTCTGGGTAGGTTTGGCAGCTCAGCTCCAGGAGGGCGGTGTCAATGCCGCGGTCATACAACACCCCCAAACACCCCACAATGCCCTTTCTACCCTCTACTGGTTTAACCTGCTTCAAGGTGCTGTCCTTTGGGCGTTGGTTGCACTGAGCGGCTGGGGCATGGCTCATTTTTATGGCGAATCCCAACTGGCTTCTCTCACAATAGTGTATGCTGCAACGCTTTTTGTCGGGGGATTCGGCGCACAATATAAGGTCTTGTTGCAAAAAAACTTCCGCTTTGACTGGCTGACTCGCATTGAGGTGATCGGCGCTGCCACTGCGTTATTCGTAAGTTGTGGTTTAGCCTGGAGGGGAGGGGAGGCCTGGGCATTGATTCTGGGCTATCTCGTGCGCCAGTTGATGGAAACGATCCTGCTGATTGCGGCAGGCAGGCCGTTGTTCCGTCCTGCTCCCGTATGGAGGCCGGAGGAGGCCAAACCCTGGTTCAGCAGTGGTTTCAGCCACTTTGGAGAACGGCTGACCACGCATTTCGTCGGGCAATTGGACACCCTGCTCATCGGCAAATTTTGGGGCGTCGAAGCACTCGGTGTCTATGATACCTTTCGACGGATTGTTTTTCGGCCTGCCGTACTAATCGCAGGTGCCGCCGAAAAGGTTGCTTTTCCTTTGTTGTCAAAATTGCAATCTAGGCCCCTTTATTTGCGCAAAGCCTACCTGGGGCTGCTCAATGGATTAAATACCCTGCTTTTTCCTGCCTATGTCCTCGCCATTTTGTTGGCAGCGCCCATTGTCGGGTTCGTTTTTGGAGCAACCTGGGTTCCTTATACGGCTGTTTTTCAATGGCTTTGCCTTTCGGCAATGGTCGCTACCCAACTCAATCCGGTTGATAGTTTGCTGCTGGCAAAAGGGAAAATCCACCTCTGGCAACGCGCCGGAATGGCCCAGGGCGTTTTGACTTTAGTAGCTCTGGCAATCGTTGCCGGCCAGCAACTTGTTTTTGCCGCCGCCGCCCTGACCATCGTTCAGGGCTTGCTTTGTGCTTTTGTATTCCTCAAAATTTTGCCCGAAGAGTTAGGCATGGCAATCGGCGATTTTAATAAAGCTGTCCTCCATCCCGCGCTGTTTTGCGGGTTTGCGGCCTTGCCACTGATTGCATCCTACAACCGGTCATTGGGCATGGCACACGTTTTGGGTATCCTGCTGTTCCTTGTGTTGTATGGATTTGGGGTCAGGCGTTGGAACCGCGAAATTTACAAGTGGCTGTTGAGCCTGCTAAAAAGAAAACCATGCTGATCGTTTTGGCCAATTGGCTGTTCATCTTCGTTATTTGCAGCGTCTGGGGCTTTGCAATCTATTGCGGACTCCGCCGGTGGACCGACCCCGCAGCACCGGAAGTCGGAATAACCACCGTTGTGTTAATCGGCCTGACCGGACTGACTACCTTTTGCAATTTGGCCTCTTTGTGGATGCCGATTGGGCAGACCACCTGTTTGCTTTTTAGCTCAGGTGCGCTGGTTTTGGCCTACGTAAACAGGCGTTCCTGGACAGTTTTTTTTAAAAACCAATGGGCGTTTTTTTCCAAAAGCCACCGAGTGACCCTCTTTTATTTTTTGTTGCTGCTGGTCATCGCCATCGTCAAAACCATTGGTTTTTCCGAAATCGAAGACGAAGCGGCCTACCACCTGCCGTTGATCCGCTGGATAGAAAATTACCCCGTTGTGCCCGGCATTGCCAATATTGAAGACCGAATGGGGTTCAATCCGGCCATTTACATGTCGAATGCCCTATTTGGCGTAGCGTGGCTATATGAAGGCGGTTTATACGACCTCAACAGCTTCCTTTTCGTACTGATCGGTGGTTCTTTTCTGGCAGGGTTTGGGCAATTGCTGCGTGGGGACAGGGAACATTTGCTGTCGGGCATGATCCAAGCCACGGCGCTGGTGTTTTTATTCCGGGATTATCTTTCCAGCGTGGATGCCGACTTTTTAAACATTTACGGCCCAATGTATTTATTGGTTTTCCTCATCCGGCAAATGGAGCAAAATCAATTTGGTCGCCCCAACTGGCAAACGGTCTGGAGCCTGCTTTTTTTCTGCTTTTTGGTGACCAACAAGTTTTCGGCGGTGCTCATGGCCCCCATTGCGCTTTGGCTGGCCTACGAATTGATCTGGCAAAAGCAAGGGCGCGTCTTCGGGATGACCGCATTGTTCGGAAGCGTGATTGTACTGTCTTGGACCGCGCGGAACTACTACATTTCGGGCTTTTTGGTATACCCGATTTATTTCCTCGATCTTTTTGATACAGATTGGAAAGTGCCGGCCACACTGGCGCAGGGCGTCTATCACTATGTGAGCGAATACGCAAAAGTCGGGATTGTCCGCCTTTTTAATGAATACGAAACAACGCAACCTGCGTTGCAAACCTGGCTGCCGGGTTGGTTCGAATTTACCTGGGCGCTCACGATCGGCAAAGTCTTTTTTATGGGCATGGCTTGTTGCATGTTGCTGTGGGTACGCCTGTTTTTCATCAAAAAGAAGAGCGAGCACCGTCAAATCCGGTGGCTTGCCTGCCTGTTATTTATAGCGATTTTGTGTTGGTTTTGGAATTTTCCTGCGCTGCGGTTCGGCTGGCACTGGATACTCGTGTTTATGTGCATCACCATTTTCATCAGCTTTGAAGGGTTGATGAAACGCAACCTGAAATGGGTTACCACCGGCTTGGCGGTGCTGCTGGCCATCTCCCTGATCAGAAGTGTGGCGGCTTCTTTTTATGAAGCCCTTGATGTACAACATCACTGGGTGCATACCCATGAATCGCCGATTTTACAACAAAAAATTCTTGGATTTGAGTTGCAAAAACACTGGCTGCATCCGGTGTCTGCGCAGTATGAAGCTGCGTATGCGACCCAATTTTTGAATCAGGTGGAAGTTTTGGTTGCCCCCGATAACTACTGCCGCGATGCCATACCGCCCTGCCTGCCCCAAAACTACCATCCGGCTTTGCAGGCGAGGGGAAAAACGGTGGAAGATGGGTTCAGGATTAGGGAAGAGCGGTAAATTTCGTTACTGATTATTGGTTACTGGTGTGGCTGGAATGGTTGAAGAAACCGAAACCTCTATCTTACTCCATATCTACCAGTAACCAATTCCCTCTACTCCTGCACCTCAATCAGCGCCGGGTTCATGCCCATATTCGAGAAGCCGCCGTCGTGGAACAGGTTTTGCATAGTTACAAAACGCGTCAGATCCGAAAACATCGTCACGCAATAGTCGGCGCAGGCCTCAGCGGGTGCGTTGCCGAGTGGCGACATCTTATCGGCGTATCCAAAAAAGTCGGAAAACCCTTTAACGCCAGAACCCGCTGTGGTCAAGGTAGGCGATTGGGAAATGGTGTTGACGCGCACTTTTTTCGCTGTCCCGAAATGGTAGCCGAAGCTGCGTCCGAAAGATTCCAGCAACGCTTTGGATTCCGCCATTTCGCTGTAATCCGGAAACACACGCTGTGCAGCAATATAGGTCAGCGCCAGGATGGATCCCCAGTCGTTGATCGCGTCCAACTTCCAGATGGTTTGCATCATTTTGTGGAAAGAAACCGCCGAAATATCGAACGTCTTGAGCATGAAATCATAGTTTAGGTCGGTATAGCTTCGTCCTTTACGCACATTCAGCGACATCCCGATGGAGTGCAATACAAAATCCGCTTTCCCGCCAAATATTTCCATGGAGCGCTTGAACAGGTTTTCCATATCTTCCACCGAAGTGGCGTCGGCCTGGATGATTTCCGAATTCAGTTTGGCCGCCAGCTCATTGATCTGGCCAAAACGCAAAGCCACCGGCGCATTGGTTAACACAATTTGGGCGCCTTCTTCGTGGCAGCGCTCGGCTACTTTCCACGCGATGGACTTTTCGTCTAAGGCGCCAAAAATGATGCCTTTTTTGCCTTGTAAAAGGTTATTTGCCATGTTTGTTTTTTTAAGATATTAGATTTTAGATGTAAGGTCGAGTGGCTGTTCTTTAGAGTTCGAGAGCAAGGCATGTTTGGCTCCAAAAGCGGGATTTTACCGATGTAAATGACCGATTTTGAGGCCAAACATAACGCAGCTATCGGACTATAAAAACAGACACATATTAGACCATACTTAACAATTCACGGGCATTCTCCATCGCCGACGCGCTGGGCGGACTCTGGCTCAGCATAGTAGCGATGGCGCGCACCCGTTCGTCGGGCGTCAGCGACCGAACCAACGTAACGGTTCGGTCTTCGTTTTCTTTTTTGTACACAAAATAATGGACGTCCGCTTTTGAAGCGACCTGTGGTGAGTGGGTTATGCTCACCACCTGGTGGTGGTTGCTCAACTGGCGCAGGATATTGCCCATACGCAGGGCCACATCGCCGGAAATCCCGGTATCAATTTCATCAAAAATCAGGGTAGGCAAAGGAATGGCGCTGGCAACCAGCGACTTTGTTACCAAAGTAAGGCGTGACAATTCCCCGCCGGAAGCCACATCCTTAATCGTTTGAAGGCGGCTGCCTTTGTTGGCGGCAAAGAAGAAATTCACTTCGTCGAAGCCCGTTGATCCCAAGTTTTCAAGGGCTTTGAAAACGACGTTCAATTGCGCATTGGGCATGGCCAACTGACCGAGCATGTGCTGCACGTGTGCTTCAAACGGCTCCGCTTTGGATTTGCGGCGCTCGCGCAGTTGTTCAGCAATTTCCAGCAGCCGGGCTTCTTTCACGCGGATGCCTTCCTCCAGGTTGCGAATGGATTCGCCCAAATCGCCAAACGCGCCCAATTGTTTTTCGACCTCGCCTTGCAGAGCCAGCAACGCTTCCACGTCCGAAACGCCGTGTTTTTTTTGCAGCCGGTAGATCAGATCCAAGCGTGTCTGGACTTCCTGAATGCGCTCTGGGTTGTATTCCGTTGCTTCTGCGATGCGGTTAAATTCATCGCCAATATCCTGTAATTCAGCCACTAAGCCTATGTATCGTTCGTGCAGTTTTCCGATCGCCGCGTCTATTTTTCCGACCGCAGCCACCGAATAACCAATCTCCTCCAACTGGTTGATGACGGCCAATTCGTTGTCGCAAAGGTGTTGAAACGCGCCGGATAACGTACGTTTGATGTCTTCTGCGTGCGTCAGGCGCGACAATTCCGCTTCCAACGCCTCCTGTTCGCCTGCAACCAATTCAGCCTGGTTGAACTCTTCCATTTGGAAGGTCAAAAAGTCCATTTCCCGGGCGCTCCGCTCATTGCGCTGGACGAGTTCGGCCAATTGTTTCTTTTCGGAGTGGTAGTGGCGGTAAATCTCCTGATACCCCTCGAGCAATGTCTTGTTGTCGGCTAAGGCATCGAGCATCCGCAGTTGAAAAGAAACATTGTGGATGTCGAGGGAGTCGAATTGCTGGTGCAAATCAATCAGCGCGCCGCTCAGTTCCTGCAAAACGTTGAGATTCACCGGTGTATCGTTGATGAACGCCCTCGATTTTCCGGAAGGTGCAATTTCGCGGCGAATGACCACTTCATCATCGTAGTCTAAGTCATGCGCTTCAAAAAATGCGCGCAGGCCATATTGAACGACCTCAAAAGCGCCTTCGACTACACATTTTTCGCTTTCGTCGTACAGCGACTTGGAATCGGCGCGGTGGCCCATAATCAAGCCGAGCGCGCCAAGCAGGATAGATTTACCCGCACCGGTTTCCCCGGTAATGATGGTCAGACCTTTGGAAAAATTGATTTCCAGCGATTCGATAATGGCGTAGTTCCGGATTTGGAGGCTCTTGATCATACTTGTTTATTGCCGCAATGCGATTGGCGCGACAAATCTAATAATTTTTGCCCTTCGACTTTGTACAGGTTGAAAAAATAGAATTTTCAAATCTTCAAATCCTTCTTGTTGGTGGTTCGTTGAGTGTTTGGGCGACTGCGAGGGTCGCACCCTACCGGCTCTGCCCGCGCTCAAAACTTCAACTCCCGAATCCCTCACATCACCATCAAATTACACCCCCGAACCTCGCTGTAATCCAGCCGCCCGAGCACTTCAAAACTGTGATCCGCATACCCCCTGCCGAGGTCGTCCGTGGCAATAAAACTGAGGGTGTCCAAATTAGCCAAGTCAATCAGGTTGATGGCACCAGGTCTTCCCGGGCGTTCGATGCTAAGCGGATCCGAGGTTTCCCGGATCAGTACCCGCAGCGTTGGCGAAGGCCGGAACAATCCATCGCCTTTGGAATAGGCTTGTGACAACAATTCGGTCATGCCGTATTCAGAATGGATTTGCGTAGCGCCGAAAGCCGATTTGAGTTTTTCGTGCAATACATCGCGGGTTACTTCTTCACGCCGCCCTTTCATGCCACCCGTTTCCATAATAACGGTATCGCCCAACGGCGTGGGGTGCGCTTCCGCCAGGTCGAGCAGGGCAAAACTCACGCCAAGCAGCAGGGTTGGGACACTGTGTTGCCGGCACCAGGCTAAGCGCTCCAGCAGCGGCTCGTAGTCATACAAAAAAAAGCCGCTCTGTTCATACCGGGACAACCGGATGAAATAATCCGCCATCGTCACCAAAGAAGAGCCGCTGCGCTCTAAGTAGGAAGGGAGTAAAGCCAGCATGCAGTAGTTTTCTACCGGGCCGTAAAAGGATTCAAATCCTTGCTTCGTGCAGGACAAATACCAGTCTAAGTGGCGGACGAAGTGACGGCTGGTTGCCTGCCCCGTTGTGCCGCTACTGCTGAATACTGCTTCCGGCGACCAGGCGGCAGTTTGGAGGTCGTGTATTTTGAACAACCGAATCGGCAGAAAAGGAATGTTCGCCAACCGGGTTACGTTTTCAGGTTGAATGCCAATGAGGCGAATAAATTCCGCATAAAGTGGATTGTGTTCCGCCTGGTAGCGAAAAACAGCCAATGCCGTAGCCTCAAAACTCGCCTCCTCCACCCGGGCAATGCGCGTGATCAGATCTTTTCGAAGACTTTCAGATGACATGAAGCGAAGGTAGCACAATTTCTTTGTCTCGCACAACGGCACAACGGACACGACGCAAGAAGAACGTTGTGTGAAATGAACCTTATCATAGGCGTATATCTCTAAAAAGTCGTTATTTTTGTAAAAACCAGGTTCCATGACTGAAAACACCATCTATATGGGAGTCAACGCGCCCAAAATTAACCAGCGCATTATTGGCCAGCTCATGATGCGGCTCGGCATCCTCTACTATATTAGACTTGTTGCGACGGGGTACTGTTTGCGCGAGTTGACCAAATTTGATTTTATACCGCGTTAAAATTTTCGCCGAATCACCCGTATTCGACTGCGAATTTTGCCTTATCTAAAATAAAATTTGCAGTCATCTCGCACAAACGCCCCCATCGCAACAAGTCTATTGAAAAAAAGATCCCCTACGAGCCTTTCCCGGAAACCATGATTGACGAAAGCCAAACCAGTCTAAAACCCGATATTCTGCTGTTCGATAACGAACAAAAACAGAATCGGGTCATCATTGAGGTCAGCGATATGACCTAAATTATTATCCGCTTATGACCCATCTCAACATCGAAATCAAAGCCCACACCGACCACCCGGAGCGCATCGAAGCCATTCTCCTGACCCACCACGCCGACTACAAAGGCGAAGACCGCCAACGGGATACTTATTACAAAATGACCGGTGGCCGACTAAAACTACGCCAGGGGAACATCGAAAATTCATTAATCCTGTACGACCGGCTGGAAGTGGAAGGGTTGAAAAAATCAGAAGTGGTGCTGCAACAACTACCAGATTCCGGTGAAGCGCTGCGGCAAATCCTCAACCGGGCATTGGGGAGTTGGGTGGTGGTGGAGAAGCGAAGAAAAATATTCTACCTTGACAACGTGAAATTCCACCTTGACAGCGTTGAAGGGTTGGGCGCGTTTGTGGAAATTGAAGCCTGCGACCAATCCGGATCAAAAAGCGAGGCGGCGTTGCGGGAACAATGCAATTATTATCAGGCTTTGTTTGGCATCAAGCCGGAAGCGCTGATCGCGAAATCTTATAGCGATATGATCATTGAATTGGAATCAGCCAACAAAAACGACCTTTCTGGTGTCTAATATCTAACGTCTGAGATCTAACGTCTGAAAAAATAGAGCGTATGAAAACGACAACAACCTTGTATTTTGTTTTTTTGCTGCTGGGCGGCCTGTTTTTTGCCACTTGCACCCAACCTCCGGATTATCCGAGAGAACCTTCCATTGACTTTATCGGCTTCAGCCAATCTGTTATCGCGCAGGGCACGCCGAATGCGCCTTTGGACACGCTGGCGGTCAACTTTTCTTTCACCGATGGCGACGGCGACCTGGGTTCTGTTAACGATTCGCTCGATGTGTTCCTGACCGATAGCCGCGATGGGTTCGTCACGAATTTTAAACTGCCCTTCATCCCCGAACAAGGCGGAGGCAGCGGCATCTCCGGCGATATTACTGTGAAAATTATCAATAAGCCGTTCAACCTTTGCTGCGCCAACCTCGCTACCGGAGAAGCTTGCAAACCCAATGTTCCTGGCCCAACCGACACCCTGTCCTATTTCATCCAGATCAGGGATCGCGCCGGCAATTTTAGCAATAAAACCCGCACCGGCACCCTTACCCTGCTGTGTAATTAGTGTCTGTCTTTATAGTCCGATAACTGCGTTGTATTTTGCCCCAAAACTGGTCATTTACGCGAGTAAACTCCCATTTTTGGGGCAAAACACGCCTTGTTCTCGAACTCTAAAGAACAGACACGGGACTAAATGCGATAACTGCGTTGTATTTTGCCCCAAAACTGGTCATTTACGCGAGTAAACTCCCATTTTTGGGGCAAAACACGCCTTGTTCTCGAACTATAAAGAACAGACACGGGACTAAATGCGATAACTGCGTTGTATTTTGCCCCAAAACTGGTCATTTACGCGAGTAAACTCCCATTTTTGGGGCAAAACACGCCTTGTTCTCGAACTCTAAAGAACAGACACGGGACTAAATCCGATAACTGCGCTGTATTCTGCCCCAAAACTGGTCATTTACGCGAGTGAACTCCCATTTTTGGGGCAAAACACGCCTTGTTCTCGAACTCTAAAGAACAGACACGGGACTAAATCCGATAACTGCGTTGTATTTTGCCCCAAAACTGGTCATTTACGCGAGTAAACTCCCATTTTTGGGGCAAAACACGCCTTGTTCTCGAACTATAAAGAACAGACACGGGACTAAATCCGATAACTGCGCTGTATTCTGCCCCAAAACTGGTCATTTACGCGAGTGAACTCCCATTTTTGGGGCAAAACACGCCTTGTTCTCGAACTCTAAAGACAGACACGGGACTCTAAAGAACAGACACGGGACTCTAAAGACAGACACGGGACTCTAAAGACAGACACGGGACTCTAAAGAACAGACACGGGACTATAAAGAACAGACACGGGACTCTAAAGAACAGACACGGGACTCTAAAGAACAGACACGGGACTCTAAAGAACAGACACGGGACTAAATGGACAGACACTACTTAACCCAGTCAATGCCTTTTCGCAACAGCAACAAAGTCTCTGCTTCCCGGCTTCCGGGTTCTGCACGGTAGTCATATACCCATTCCGCCATTGGGGGCATGCTCATCAGGATAGATTCGGTGCGGCCATCGGTGTCTAACCCGAACTTGGTGCCTTTGTCCCAAACTAAATTAAACTCGACGTAGCGCCCGCGCCGCAATGCCTGCCAATGCCGCTCCGCATCGCCGAAAGGCACCTCGCTGTATTTTTTCAAAAGCGGAATAAAAGCCGGGCAAAAAGCTTCCCCCACTTCGCGCACAAAATCGAATAGCTTAGATTTATCCACCCCTTCCGCCGGGCCAAGGCGATCAAAAAAGATGCCCCCCACCCCACGGGTTTCGCTGCGGTGTTTCAAAAAAAAGTAGTCATCCGCCCATTTTTTAAACTTTGGATAATAGCCCGTATGATGCCGGTCGCAAACCCTTTTCAGCAGCAGGTGAAAATCGCGGGCATCTTCCGGCACAATATAATGGGGCGTGAGGTCTATGCCGCCACCGAACCACCAGTTGCCGCTGTCCAATTCAAAATAGCGCACATTCATGTGGATGATGGGGACATGCGGGTTGTGTGGATGCAGTACGATAGACACCCCTGTGGCAAAAAAGCTGCCTTCAGAAACACCCAGCGCCTGTGCAATTTTTTCAGGCAACCGGCCCTGCACCGCCGAAAAATTGACGCCCCCTTTTACAATCCGCGCACCCTCGATGATGCGGGTACGGCCCCCGCCGCCGCCTTCGCGTTCCCATAAATCTTCGCGAAAATGCCCCTCGCCGTCAGCTATTTCCAGTTTGCTGCAAATTTCGTCCTGCAGGTGCCTCAGCGCTCCCGCAATTTGTTCCTTATCCATTGGCCATTGCTGCTTTTGCCAAGGCCACTACGCTGGGCGCATTGCCGATAAAGATGGTCTTGCCAGATACAATAACCGGCCTTTTTAGAAAGGTGTACTCCTCCAGGATCAACTCGCGGTAGTCCGCCTCCGACAGTTGTTTGTCTTTCAGGTTCATACTTCGGTATTTCATGGCATTTCGGCTGAACAGCGCCTCGTAGGACCCCGCCATTTCGCGCAATTGATCCAATTGTTCCGGCGTGATTTTCTCCGTTTTGATGTCCTGAAGCTGACAGCCTGCGCCTTCCGCGTTGACATCCTTCAGAATTCGGCGGCAAGTATCGCAGGTCGCCAGATGGTATATTTTTTTCATAAAAAGATTTTGTGAACAGCCCCAAAATTAGCGCTAAATTAGAGGCTAATCTTCATACAACTGTCAAAAGATGCATCGGATACCTGAATCAGAACTCATTTTGCACCCGGACGGTGCCATCTATCACCTGCACCTCTTGCCCGAGCAATTGGCGGATACGGTGATTACCGTTGGAGACCCAGAGCGGGTGGCGGAAGTTTCAAAGTACTTCGATGCCATCGAATGTAAAGTCAGCAAAAGGGAATTCATCACCCATACGGGGCGGATTGGCAACAAGCGGCTGACCGTCATTTCCACCGGCATTGGCACCGACAATATAGACATCGTGATGACAGAACTCGACGCATTGGTGAATATTGACCTCAAAACGAGAATGCCCTTCGAAAAACACCGTTCCTTAGATATTGTACGCGTTGGAACCTCCGGGTCGCTGCGCGCTGAATTACCCGTAGATACCTTTGTCGCTTCGTCTTTCGGGGTGGGTTTGGACAACCTGATGCATTTCTACGAGTGTCAGTATTCATTGCAGGAAGCGGAACTCACCGATGCGCTGGAAGCACACTTTGACCTCATCGGACATCCGCCCGTTCAACCTTATGTGTTTGGATGCAGCCGGGACCTCCTAAAATCCGTTGCAGGCGACTGGGTTGCGGGAATCACCCTGACATGTTCGGGGTTCTATGGCCCCCAGGGCAGGCAATTGTTGGCAAAACCCCGGATTGGGCAAGACTGGTTAGCTGGCATGGGCCGGTTCGATTTCAACGGAACCCGCGTCGTGAATTTTGAAATGGAAACTTCGGGCATTTATGGAATGGCCAGCATGTTGGGTCACCGAGCCTTGTCATGCAGCTTACTGCTGGCCAACCGGATTACGCACCAATTTAGTCCCGATCCGCAAGCCGGTATTGAGCGCCTGATTCAAAAAGTACTGGAAAGCCTTAGCGCGACACCGTCAGCCTGATCCGCTCCTCTAATTTTTCCAATTCCGCACGGTCTACCTCGTGTTTGCCTTCAAAACTGCTGACATCTAAGTGGAACGGGTATTGAACCGCCGCTTCAAAAAACTGCTCCATGCGGTCAGGCGTCAGGAATTCATCTTCCGTGCCGTAAACAAAGTGAATGGCTCCGGAATTGAAATAATCGGCTTTGTTCTGGTAGTCAATATCTTCCGGAATGCTGCCCGCCCAAAGCACCAAATGCCGGAAAGCAGGTTGGTCGCGCATCATCCACCGCATTTGGGTGGCGCATCCCTGGGAAAATCCCATCAGAATGACGGTCACGTCTTCCGGAAGTACTGCTGCGTAGTGCCGGTAAAGGGAACTGAGGTAATCGCAGTAGTCGTCAATTTCCGTAAGGCGGTCATCTCGTGTCATCCACGAGGCACCAACTTCACCACTAAAACCTTTCCAGTAAAAGCGGGAAAGCCCTTCCGGTGCCAGTATAAAGGTATCAGGTTGTTGGATGGATTCAAATTTCCGGATAAAATTTTTAGCTGCCTGGCCGTAACCATGGCAGGCAATCCACCAGTACCGGGTATGGGTGCCGGGTTGACCCAGGGTATAATAATGCGCCGTTTTGTGTACGCGCAGGGTATGTGCTTCCATGTCGTCTTTCTACTGTTTCACATCCTCTTTCCCCAGGATGTCTTTTTTGCGGGTATCGAGCACGGGGGACGGCCTCGGCGCCTGATCCATTGGCGTAACCGGCAGCATTTCTTTGTGTTTCCAGAGACCTCCTTTCAATTCGTAGGCTTCATAAGATCCGTCCGGAAAATTGGATTCGCCCTGGCCATAAGCGCCGCCCATGGAAATGAGGTGGTCAAAAACGATCATTTCCATCGTTTCTTCATAGCTCAATTTAACGCTGCTTTCTGATGAAAACTGCAACATGACCCGATTTTTGGTCGTGGTTGGTTGTCCTTTTTTTTCGTGGACAAAAACCGGTGCGCCAAACTGAGGCTTGCCATCCGGCTGGAACGTGAGGACGTCTATCAACTTTCGTTTATGAAAAAAACTAAACCCGTCGTAGCCGAAAAGCAGGTAATATTTGCCTTTGGAGCTTTTTACCTCCCGAATGTTGTAATACAAAGCGCCATACCACTCTTCGGGCGTCAAAACTGCCTGTTCCAGATCACCTTTCAGGTTATAAGAGCGATCTACCAACGGAAAAAGCTTCAACTCCGGCGTGTTCATTTGAATCGCGCCATAGTAGCGGTAATCAGAAGTATCCACGTATAATTGCCAGGTAAAAATCCGGAAAGTACTGTCCGGCGCATACTGGATGGAAACGGCCTTTACCCGATCAAAAGGATACTGGAAAGAATTTTCGGTTTTCAGCGCTTCCACCAACTTGGGGATAAACACGCGGCAGGTACCAAAGCGATTTTCCGGTAACGAATCATTCACAATGGCGTAGGCCAGCAAAGCCAGGGTGTCTTCCTTTTGGTCGAGTTTTTGGAGCGTCTCCGCGCTGAGTTTGGTTTTGGACTGAGCCGACAGCAAAATACTGAAACCCGTTAACAGAAGGAAAAGACCCAGTATTTTTTTCATGGATGAATTTTGTATTTGGTACGCAGCTTAAACGCAAAAATTGTATTTTTTAGTTTGCAGCATTCAGCTGGCAGGCATAGATACAGTTGGAAGTGGGCAGGTTTTCAGTTAGCAGGATTGTTTCGGGTTTTATTGGAAACCCGTATTTTCATTCAAACTGAAATCCCCTGCCAACTAAACCCTGTCAACGCTCCCTACCGCCGTCTCGTTTTATTATTCTTATAGTCCCGGAAAATGAACTCGCCCAACCCCTGAAGGCTGCTGTAAAAAGCTTTCCCGTCGTTGGCGCGCGTAAACTGATCCACAAAGTTCACTAAATAAGGATCTTGAGCGATCATAAACGTAGTGATGGGAATATTCAGTTTGCGGCAATTGGCGGCCAAACTGAGCGTGCGGCTGACGATTTTCCGATCTAAGCCAAAACTATTTTTATAATACTCTTTGCCCCGCTTGATACAAGTCGGTTTGCCATCGGTAATCATAAAGATCTGCTTGTTCGGGTTTTTTCGGCGGCGCAGGATGTTCATGGAAAGCTCCAGGCCAGCTACTGTATTGGTATGATAAGGTCCAACCTCCAGATAAGGCAGGTCTTTGATCTCAATTTGCCAGGCATCGTCGCCAAAAACGATGATATCCAACGTGTCTTTAGGATAGCGCGTGGTGATGAGTTCGGCTAAGGCCATCGCCACTTTTTTTGCAGGTGTGATGCGGTCTTCTCCATACAGAATCATGGAGTGCGAAATGTCAATCATGAGCACGGTGCTCATCTGGCTTTGATAGAAAGATTCGTACACTTCCAGGTCGCCCTGATCTAATTTAAACTCCTCGATTCCGTGGTTGATTTGCGCGTTGCGCAGCGTTTCCGAAATCGCCAGATTGTCTAACTGGTCGCCAAATTCATAAGGCCGCACTTCGGAAGTAAATTCGTCGCCGCGTCCGCTTTGTCGTGTGTCGTGGTTGCCGCGTTTGGTCTTTTTTAGCTGGCCAAAAATATCTTCCAGGGCTTTCCTGCGGATGCCGATTTCCATTTTTGAGGTAAGCCGAAAGCCTGAAACCGACTGATCATCCTGGCGCAAATAGCCCTTGTCAATCAAATCCTGGATAAAATCAGCCATTCCGTAGTTGTCGTCCGTGAGTTTATACTGACGATCCAATTGCGTAAGCCAGGACAAGGCCTCGCGGATGTCGCCGGAAGTATAGACCAACAGTTCCTGGAGCAGTTTCAGCAACTTTTCAAAAGAAGCGCCGCCCGTTTCATCGGGTATGTATTCTGAGAATCGCCAGCCAATCATAATCTTCGTTTTATGGATCACCCATTATCCTAACGCCTCCGGAAGCGCACAGCAATTCCGGATCAAAGCATCGTAATCGGGTTGATCAGATGCTAATTTATGCACAAACGACTCAATCACCTCACCATTTTGGAGGATAAAAACGCCCGGCATTTGAAAATCATCGCCCAGCTTTGGCCCAAGGCCGTGTCCTTCTACAAGACCTGCCTGAAAACCCCGAATCCAGGTTTGCAAGCCAAACAACTGTGTAAAGGTACCTTTTGTCAAACCAAACGCGGCATAAAACCGGCATTCGGGGTCGCTGATATAAGTCGGTTGCACGATCTCGTAACGTTCGAAATAGTCATCGGCGATTTCATTGGTCGTCATGTGTACAAACACAATTTTCAACCCTTTGCCTTCAATCTCAGCACGCTTTTCAGCAATCGTGGCTAAGCCTTTCCGGCAAAAAGTACACCCGAAATGGCGTAAAAAAACGAGCATAACGCCTTGTTGCCGGGACAACGAGAGGAGGTCGTCTCCTGAATTGGTAATCATTTGCTCCATTACTTCCTGATCAACATAAACAGCGATCATCATGTGTGTAATTTTAGACTAATTGTTAACAAGACGCCTTCAAAAAAGTTTTTTTCTTTAACTGAATAGCAGGCATAAAGTGCCTCAATCGTTAAATTTGGTTTAAAGTATACTTGCCGCACCATAAAGGATTCCCGCGTTTTGTTCCATTGTCGTTACCTTTGCCTCGAAAATTAAAGTAATCTACACATGAGAAAATGTTTTTTGGCAGTCGGCGTCCTTTTGGCGCTTCAGCATATAGGGTCTGCACAGACTGAAATTTCAAAATCGGCAGGAGATTCTGAGAAAGTGAACTGGCTGACTTGGGAAGAAGCAGTGGCATTGTCGCAGAAGCAAAAGCGCAAGGTACTGCTCGATGTATACACCCAGTGGTGTCAATGGTGCGAGCGGATGGACAAAGCGACTTTTCAGGATCCGGTCATCGCCCGCTACATCAACGAAAACTTCTACGCCGTGAAGTTTGATGCAGAGACAAAAGACGAACTGACGTATAAAGCCAAAGTCTACAAGTTTGTGCGCAGCGGCAAACACGGTTATAATGAATTGGCCGTTGTTTTTCTTGGCGAACGCCTGAGTTTCCCCTCGCTTGTTTTTTTAGACGAAGACCTGAGCCTCATCCAAAGCATTCCGGGTTTTCGCAATCCATTTGATTTTGAACAGATTGCATCTTATTTCGCTACGGATGCTTACAAAAAGACGCCGTGGTCGGCTTACCAGAAGAATTACACGAATTCGAAGTTGAAGGACTGAGAGTTACCTGACCGAATAAAACTTCATCCGGTATTCTACATCGGCATATCCTTTGCGGATACTTTCCAATCGGCGTTGTACCAAGCGCTTTTTCAGCGGTTTGAGGCGTTCCACGAATAAGACCCCGTCAATGTGGTCATATTCGTGCTGAATCACACGCGCATTGAGGCCGAAAAAAACCTCTTCGTGCTCGACAAAGTTTTCGTCCAAAAAGCGCAGGCGCAACACCGGTGGACGGTCTACATCGCCCCGAATGTCGGGAATGCTCAGGCACCCTTCTTCATACGACCAGGGCGCCCCGGTTTCCTCCACTTTGTGCGCGTTGATGAATACCCGCTTGATTCCTTCGGCTTCTCTGCCTTCCTCCATCATCGGAACGCTGTCTACCACAAAAAGGCGGATAGAAGAACCGATCTGAGGCGCTGCCAAACCAACCCCGTGCGCGTGGTACATGGTTTCCCACATGTTGGCGATCAACTGCTGCAAATCGGGATAATCGGCGGTAATGTCTTCGGCTACCTTCTTCAATACGGGCTGGCCATAGGCGTAAATTGGCAAAATCATGCTTACTTAGACGTTAGATGTCAGATATTAGAATTAAGACAGTTTCAAGTACGGTATTGGGTTCGCTCCATATACTCCTGCAAAATCAACACAGCGCTCACTTTGTCCACTAAACTTTTATCGCGGCGCTTCTTTTGGGATACTCCACTCAGAAGAATAACCTGTTTGGCTTCCACCGAAGTGTAGCGCTCATCCTGCATGACAACTGGAATATGTGGAAAAAGTTTTTTCAGGTTGCGCACAAAACCTACAACGAGGTGCGCAATCTGAGCTGGATTCCCGTCAGGATACAAAGGCTCGCCCACTACAAAAGTGTCCACTTCTTCCTTATTCAGGTAGCGGGTCAAATAGTCAAAAATTTCGCCGGTAGGCACCGTATCCAAGCCACTTGCAATGATCTTGAAAGGGTCGCTAACCGCCAACCCCGTGCGTTTGGTTCCGTAATCTATGGCCATTATTCTCGGCATGGCGGCAAAGATAGGGAAATGAGCAGTTGTGTAAAACAAAAAAAGTTGCCAGGTGTCCAGAGATGACTCCGGAGTTGACCTGACAACCATTCCCCCTTACTTAAAATCTTATTCCTGCTTTGCGCAGGTATTAACCAAACCAGTCTAAGGCGATCAGACCCACTGAGCGTGATCGTTTCTTAGTATACGACAGGATAAGGCCAATCGGTTTTAGGCTGGTTTGATTTTTGGGGCTAACCTTTTAGCAGTGGTTCCTGCATTTCTAATCATAAGGATGAAAATCTAACCATAAGGATGAAAAAATAAATTTGGGTTTTCAGGTTTCCATATTGGTTTAAAGAGCGGAACAAAACGTGTAGTGATGATTCATAGTGTTTGTTAAAAATTTCGCCTGTCGGCTGAAATCAACTTAAAGACGATCAAAAAATCGGAAGTCACATACGCAGACAAAAAAAATTACAAACATTGATCTGGTGCATACAAAACTAAAAAGGCAGATATTCGCGCCGCAATTAAAAATGGGCTTTGCCAGTTATTGTAAATACATGATTTGCAGCACACAACTATGAAATAATCCGCTTGCGGCCATTTAGAGCTTGTTCGGGAATTCATCAATCGGCTACGGCTGGCAAATTTTATTTTATACTTCGTTAAATTTTTTCAACATAGTTGCCGGCTATGTTTTCAAAATTTGCCTTATCTAAAACAAAATTTCCTCACCCTCGCTCGATCATGAAATCCCGACCAAGCTCTGGACGCGGGCAAAAATTCAATCCATGACGATATCATCAAAACCCCAGCTCGTAAAACTTTCAGGTGCTGTTCAACACTACGATTGGGGTGGAAAAACCTATATTCCCCAATTGACCGGCGTAAAAAACAGCGATGACCAGCCTTTTGCCGAATTGTGGATGGGCGACCATCCCGGTGCCCCGGCAACCGCCTTTTTGCCCGAAGGAGAAATTGCGCTCAACGACTTGTTCAAAGCGGCACCCGATTGGCTGGGAGGAAAAATGGCGGCTGCCTTTGGCACCAGACTTCCCTATCTCTTAAAAATATTGGACGTCCGTTCGATGCTTTCCATTCAGGTTCATCCGGATAAACCAGCGGCGGTGGAAGGGTTCCGGGAGGAAAATGAAGCAGGTATTCCAATAAACGCGCCCATCCGAAATTTCAAAGACGACAACCACAAGCCGGAGGTCATGGTAGCGCTGAGTGATTTCTGGCTGCTCCACGGCTTTAGAAGCGACGAAGAAACGGATCAGCTCCTCAAGTCTTCTGTGCCCGAACTCACCTTTTTACACGAAACCTGGAAATCATCGGGCATCAAAGTCGTCTATCGCCATCTCATGGAAATGCCGCAGGAAGAAGTAGATGCGCTGCTGACGCCTTTAGCGGAAAGGCTTGGTGCCAAAACGCCGGAAGACAAACAGCACCCGGATTTTTGGGCATGGCGGGCCATCGAATCTTTCCGCCCGGCTAAAGGGCGCTTCGACCGGGGAATTTTTTCCATTTACCTGTTCAATTTAGTGAATTTGCGACCCGGCGAAGGCATTTATCAGGGTGCAGGCATTCCGCATGCCTATCTGGAAGGCGTGAATGTGGAACTTATGGCCAATTCGGACAATGTTTTCCGCGGGGGTCTTACGACCAAACACATTGATGTCCCACTTCTGCTGCAACACCTGCACTTCGATCCGGTTACCCCCGTGGCCATCCCCGGCATAAGCCGCTCAGAAACGGAAATCATCTACCCCACCCCGGCGCCTGATTTCGAATTGAGTTGCGTCCGGTTGGAAAAAGACCAGTTGCATACCTCAGAAAGCACTTGCGGCCCACATATTCTGATTGTACTGGAAGGTTCGGTTTTGGTCAACAAACAACAGCCCTTCCGCAGAGGCGATTGTTTCCTCGTGCCGGAAGGGCTGCGTTATGATCTTACTGGAGAAGCAAATTCCATTTTATATAAGGCCGGGTTGCCTGTTTAACGTCTCTCTTTATGGTCAGCATCCTGACTTTTGCTTAAACAAATTCTTTCTCCTCGTCAGAAAGTTGTAAATTGAATACTTCTAAGTATACCTACCACTTGTAACTGCCTGCTTTGAAACAGGCAAAAACCGCCACGGGCAACGTTGGCGATTATACAGAAACTTCTTTGGACGACTGGGAAATGGAGTACACCCTGATGTTGACCTTGCGGGACAACCCCGCCCTGCTGGGAAACATGAATGCATTGAGTTTTTACAATACCAATGCGACCACAACTTCTGCCGGCGCTTTGTCTTACAGCCTGCACGGATTGAGGCAGGCCATGATGCCGGATTCAGGTGAACAGAAAGACATAGACGAAATCCATGAAGATGTGGGGTTGCGGATAGACCCCCTCCTTACCTTGGAAAATGGCTATACGACGGCATTGGACACGACGACAGGCAGCATTGATACGAACTTCCTCAACACCAAACAATCCCTATTCGAATTGCTGTTCGATCTCATGGAAGATGAACAGCACTGGAAAGATGACTTATCCACAGCGCGTATGGTTGATTTTCAGGATCTGAAAGATTTCAATGATACTATTACAGTGACGTACATTTACGAACAAAACTACAAAGCACTCAACAATTACCTCATCCGGATCTGTTCTTTATAGTCCGAATAGCTGCGGTTATTGAGCGCAGTCGAAATGGCCGCAGCTATTCGGACTATAAAAACAGGCACTAATCTGTCATTGCGGAAGACTGCTCAATGGCCTTCAACTTGACATTATCCCGGCGGTATTTTTTCCCGGAGCGGTAGTACTCTAAACTGATGATGTCGCCAGGGCGGTAACGTCCGACTTGCTCCTGGAGTTCAGGCATGGAAGATACGGCAACATCATTGATGGTTGTAATGACATCTCCAAATAAAAGACCTGCACTTTCTGCACTGCTGGAAGGATATACCCTGGAGATGTAAGCGCCGGTTGCTGACGGCAATCCGAGCCGGCTGGCCATCACGCCATCCACTTCCTGGATTTGAACGCCAAGAACAGCACGGCGTACCGCGCCAAACTGGCGAATATCTTCAACAACTTTTTTGACTAAATTGGCGGGAATGGCAAAAGAATAGCCTTCGTAGCCCCCGCGTTCCGTAATGATGGCAGTATTGATGCCAATCAGTTCGCCACGGGTGTTGACCAATGCCCCGCCGCTGTTGCCGGGATTGACCACCGCGTCGGTCTGAATGAACGACTCAATGGCGTAGGCATTCCCCAGAATATTGATGTTCCTCGCTTTCGCGCTGACAATGCCTGCTGTGACCGTCGAAGTCAGGTTAAACGGATTGCCCACCGCGAGCACCCACTCCCCTACTTCCACCTGGTCGGAGTTGCCATATTGCGCCGGGATAAGGTTGCGGGTTTCAATTTTGAGTAAAGCAAGGTCGGTATTTAAATCAATGCCAACGACTTTGGCGATCAATTCACGCTTGTCTGACAAGGTGATTTCCACCTTCGCGCTGTTTTCAATGACATGGTGATTGGTCACAATGTACCCATCCGATGAAAGTACCACCCCTGATCCGGACGAAGCGCGATACCCGGCGCTGTTGAGTGCCGTCACGTTTACAACCGAAGGCGTCACCGATTTTGAGACCACCCTAAAATCCACACTGTTGTCGGGGTAAGTCCTGGCGGGACTCGTGTTGACGCGTACAGGCGCAGGTTCGTTCACCAACTGGGCTGCTGCATACTCCTGCGATGACGACAACACGGCGTCCTGACTGAAAAGCGCCTGGAAGATAAAAAACGACATCAAAGAACTGAGCAGCGCCACAGCGAAATAAGACAAGGGATTCTTCATGAAGGAAAAGATTTTATCGGGTAAACAATTAGGAATTCAAATAGGTGTAACGCAAAAAACGCCTTTATGCCTTATTTAGATTGTTAAAACTTTTAAAAAGTTTACTTTTTTTGAACTCCGGCGCAAGCGCCAGAACCCGGAACAATAAAAAGCGGCTACCCGCTTGGGCAGCCGTCTGTACATTCATGAGAAAACCACTGAGAAAAGAAACAAAATGGAAGGCATATTTTTTCTATGCGGGTGTCGGGTGATTTCCGGGCTTCAGTTTGACTGTATTAGGGCAAGTTGTTATATTTCTTCGTCCAACAGGTAGAGTTGGTAGGCTTCAATCACCTGGAGCAACTGATCTGTGTAGGAGCGGTCCTTACTGTAGACTTTGAGGGCTTTCGACCATTTTTTGTAGCTTTTTCCATACTCAAATGCTTCCGGAACCGACGTTTTTAGCAACAAACTGTGCGAGCGCCAGTTTTCCCAGGCGCTGGCGTAGCTTTTGCCGGAAAGCGGGGATCCAAAATGGTTGTTTTCTGATGCAACTCCCGAAGCAGATCCGGCTTTGCTTTCCAGTATGGCCTGTCCCATCTTCACACTGGCCGGGATACCGTATTTCTGCATTTCTGCGATAGCTACCCTTGAAAAGCGTTTGATGTAATTTTTAACCGCCTCATTGTCAAGATCTTCAAGTTTTGTTGAAGACTCGGCGTCTTTGCCTTTTAACCATAAGTTTTGTCCAAGGCTCATGGTGTTTGATCGCAGCGCAACCCCGGTGGCTTCCGGTTCTTCCGTGCTGGCACCTCTTAGTGGCGCACGCATGTTCACAGAGAACTGCAAGTCTTTTTTAGCGAAGAGAAACACAGCAAAAACGGCCAATCCAATTTTGAACCAGGGCAGGCTAAAACCTTCCAGGCGACCGGACATCATCGAGTACAATTTGTGTTTAAACGCAACAAACAAGCGGTTCAAACCACTGAGTAGCTTGTCTATAAACCAGCTCAGGGAAAAAAATGAGTAATAGGCCTCATCGCCGCCGCTTCTTTGCATGTTACGCGCCTGATGAGCCATTTTCCGGCCTCTTAATGATGGGTTGGGTTGATGCGGCTTCATATCCGGTATTTTTTTATGTTAGACAAATCTGCACTGAAACTGATAGGACAAATATAAAACTATTTGTGTTTAAAAAGCAAGGTTTTTAAAACATTTCTTTGTTTAATTTTAATCTTTGTGACGCAATAAACTGAAAATCAAGTTATACTGTTTTTGAACGCTCGATTTTTGAACCGGAATCGGTGGCCTTGCCGGCAATATTTGTTAGTTCAATAAATATTGATAGGTTTCGTGACGCCTAATTTTGTAACTTGCCAAGTTCCGGAATCACCTTTCCGTATTTCCGGTGGTGTATAAACAAGATTTTCACTACTATGCCTTGCCTTTTGCCTGACTTCAGATCTCCTTCTTCGCGATCCGCAGGCAATGCACACAGGCAGTAAAAACAAGTCATAATGCCGAAAAATGGACTGACGGTCAATCCGAAACATCCCATGAAAACTTGGGATAAAGTACTAACAGGAGAAAATTCCTGGACGATGTTCAAGGTCATATCTGAATTCGTAGAAGGCTTTGAAACCTTGAATGAAATGGGTCCTTGTGTTTCAATTTTTGGCTCGGCACGCACCCGCCCAGATCATCCTTATTATAAAAAGGCCGTTGATATCGCCCGCCTGCTCACTGAAGAGGGCTACGGCGTCATTACCGGCGGAGGCCCGGGCATTATGGAAGCTGGCAACAAAGGCGCGGTGATCTACGGGGGAAAATCGGTGGGTTTAAACATCAGGCTTCCCTTTGAACAATCCTCCAATCAATTCATTGACCACGATAAAAACCTGAATTTCAGATACTTCTTTGTAAGGAAGGTGATGTTTGTAAAATATGCGCAGGCATTTGTTGCCTTGCCTGGCGGATTTGGCACCATGGATGAATTGTTTGAAGTGCTGACGCTGGTTCAAACCGGAAAAATTCGCAAAGTGCCGGTCATTCTGGTGGGCTCAGATTACTGGACTGGATTGAAAGACTGGATCAAGCTGGTTATGCTGGAACGCGAGAAAAACGTGAATCCCGACGACCTCGACCTGATGCCCATCACCGACAGTCCGGAAGAAGTGGTACAAATCATTGAAACCTTCTATAACCAAAAAGCGACTGCTTTAAGTCCCAATTACGAGCTTTAGGCGTGTTGTTTTTTTTGTTGAATTCGTTGGATGGTAAACAGAAATCCGTTCAGCGAATTCAACGTCATCCCTGTTCTGATTTTTTCTCGCGCCTGCTTCAGGTTTATCCAACATTTGATCGGTAAAAAAGCTCCGTTGGTCTAAACCACACCAAATTCAAGCGCCTGAGAAGGCAACTAAATTCAGGGTACAAACGTTGTCATTTAAGCTTGTCAAATCAGAGATCAGCAGATGCTTTTTTTTGCTGCTATACTTGCAAGCATAGTATTTAAAGTGCTCACAAGCAACTTAATAATCTATGACAGTAGAAAATTATCACTCCAATACCAGCACCGGAATTCAGGATCAGGTGATTGGTCACATCAGTTGGACGCTCAACGTCCCGGCCTCACAGATTTTCCCGTATACCCATTTCAAGGACGACCTGCAAATGGATGCCTTAGACATACTCCTCCTCATCGCCGAGCTGGAAAATAGGTTAAACCTTTACCTGACTCCGGAGGAGGTTGAAATTATTGAAACCGTCCAGGATGCCAGTCATCTTTTTGCGAAACACGTTGCCTGATACATTTTGTATTTATTGACCATACATCCAGGAAAGTTTTATACTTTTGGCAGTATCATTAAAAACACTGCCACCCATGGCCTCTGCCAAAAATAGAACGGAACAACTCAGCCAGCTTGCCAACCAATCGAAAATGGATTTCAAACCCGTTGACGATTGGAAACTTTCCAACTTGTTAGAAGATTTCAAGCTTTTCCGCAGCGGAGGCGCTCATAAAATCACAAACATGCTGATGAAAAAGGATGATATGGAAACCATGGATTTCCGCATCTTCGATTTTGCCTACACCGTCAGCACCGGAAAAAGCTCAACGACAATCCGCCAAACGGTTCTGTACGTTCACTCAACCGCGCTGTCGCTCCCCCAATTTTGGATGAAACCCGAAAATATTTTTCATAAATTGGGCATTTGGCTCGGCCTTCAAAGGGATATTAATTTTGAGGAATTTCCTGAGTTCTCCAAACAATATTTCCTGAAGAGCAAAGACGAGGAATACACCCGGGCTACGATGCATGATATAGTCTTGCATTTCTTTACCATTGAAAAAAACTGGTACCTGGAAGGGATTGGCTACATGATGCTTTTTTATAAGCAAGGGGTTCTTTTAGACATGCCCGAAATTAAAGAACTCCATTGGAAAGGCTTGAAAATCTACGACATGCTGCTTACAGAACCGCTCTAATTCAATGCTCCTATTCTCAATAAAATGCAGTGCCCGTGTATTTTGGCTCTTATCCGATTTTACAAACCAACCGTTTACAACTCCGGCAGATCAAAGCCAGCGATCTGGCGAAAATACACCAAGGGCTATCCGACAAACGGGTGACGAAATTCTACGGCGTCCACTTCAATACCTTAGAGGAAACGGAAGGGCAAATGGAATGGTACGAATCCCTTTGGCTCCACAAAACCGGCCTCTGGTGGGCGGTATGCGACCGCGAGACCGGCGCATTCCTCGGCGCCTGCGGTTTCAACTACTACAAAGCAGAACTGAATCAGGCAGAAGTTGGCTACTGGCTGTTACCCGAACATTGGGGAAATGGATATGCTGGCGAAGCCCTGAATGCCGCGATGGACTTTGTCGTTTCACACACCGATGTTCTTCGTATAGAGGCTTTTGTGGAACAAGGCAACCGTTCTTCCGGTAAATTGTTGAAGAAATTCGGTTTCGTACGCGAACGAATCATGAAAAACTGTGAACTAAAAAACGATAAGTGGATTACCCTACATTTGTACGCTTATCGCAAACCTGATTAGCATGACCACAAACATTGATACCGTTATTTTCGACCTCGGCGGCGTGCTCATTGACTGGAACCCTGAATACGTTTTTCGGGAAGTGTTTGACGACCATTCCGAGATGCAATACTTCCTCCGGGAAGTGTGCAGTCCGGAATGGAACGAACAACAGGATGCAGGACGCACCCTTCAGGAGGCTACGGAAATCCTCGTGGCGCAGTTCCCGGATTACGAATTGCAGATTCGCACCTACTACAACCGTTGGCAGGATATGCTGGGCGGTACCATTCCACATACCGTGGAAATCCTGCGGCACCTGCATCAGAAGCAGACGCACCGGTTGTATGCCCTTACCAACTGGTCGCACGAAACCTTCCCCGTTGCCCTGGAGTTGTTCGACTTTCTTCATCTTTTTGAAGGGATTTTGGTTTCGGGTGAAGAAAAACTGCTCAAACCAGACCGGCGCATTTATGAGTTACTCCTGACGCGTTACGAAATAGACGGGCAGCGTGCGCTGTTCATAGATGACAATCCCAAAAATGTGAAAGGCGCACAGGATGCAGGACTGAACGCCATCCGTTTTGAATCGCCGGAACAGCTTGCTTTTGACTTGAAAAATTTTAATATTTTGTAAATGTTGATTTTTTTTCAAGAAACTGAAACTTTTTAAAACCGGTTTCGTAAGCAAAATAGATCAGGTTTCCCGAAACCGTAATTGAGGCCTGCTCCGGCAAACTCCGCAAAGTCATCGCCGGTTCTAACATTCTGCATCAGCACCAGGCAGTAGCATGGGAAATAGCACTTCTATATTTAAGGTACAGCGACGCCCGTAAACACCTTGTAATTCTGTTTATGGTGTTATCTTTGTCGCCCGAGCCAGAAAAGTATACCTTTTTCCGGTATGCTTTTCTGAATAGGGAGGAAACTACACACACACCAGCAGCACCAAACGCCATTGCCTGAGCAAGGTAAGGTTTTGACCATGCTAAACGAATTGTTTATGAACCGTTCAACCATCGGGAGCGCACTGTTTCTTATGTATTGCCTGGCGTTTAGTCCAGCAATAGCACAACAACCATCCGCGTTGGCGGCTTATCCCCCTGTCAATGTTGCCTATTATCAAAATCTGAAGTGGCGCAACATTGGCCCCTTCAGAGGCGGCAGGTGTGCAGCCGTAGCCGGTGTTCCCGGAAAGTTGACGACCTATTATATGGGTAGCGCAGGCGGAGGGATCTGGAAAACAGAGGATGCTGGGTTGAACTGGAAAAATTGCTCCGATGGATTTGTAAAAACAGGCGCTGTCGGCGCAATAGCAGTGGCGGAATCTGACCCCAACGTGGTCTATGCAGGAATGGGAGAATCCACTGCCAGAAGCGCTACGACTTCCCACGGCGATGGCATGTATAAATCCTTAGACGGCGGGAAAATCTGGAAACATGTGGGGCTGCCTCATTCCCGGCATATCGCCTCCATCCGGATTCATCCGCAGAATGCTGACGTCGTTTGGGTTGCTGTTCAGGGCGCTTTGTTTGGCGAAAGCCCCGAAAGAGGGGTGTACAAAACAAGTGACGGTGGAAAAACCTGGCGAAAAGTGCTGTATGTGGATGAAAATACCGGGGCTTGCGACCTCAGCTTAGACTGGCACAATCCGCGGATCCTGTATGCAGGAACTTGGGATCACCGCCGCTATCCCTGGGCGATTCGCAGCGGCGGCCCTGGATCAGGGTTGTATAAATCCATAGACGGAGGCGAAAGCTGGGTAAAGCTAAAAGGTGGCCTTCCGGATCAGGCAGGAAAAGTGGCCATCAGTGTTTCGCGTGCTAATCCCGAACACGTTTATGCAATCGTTGAAGCTGCCAATGGCGGTGTTTTTCGCTCCAAAGACGGGGGCGTTACCTGGACTAAGACCAATGCAGACCCGGAAACCATTGCCCGGGCCTGGTATTATACCAAGATTGTTGCCGACCCTTCCGACACTGAAACAGTTTACGTTTTAAACGTTCCGCTGTTAAAATCTACCGACGGCGGAAAAACCTTTGAAGTCATCCCTACCCCTCATTCTGATCACCACGACTTGTGGATCAACCCCCAAAGTCCCAAAAACATGATTTTGGCCACCGATGGCGGCGCTGCCATTACTTTTAATAGTGGCGGCGATGGCGATGGCTGGAGTTCCATCTACAACCAGCCCACCGCCCAGTTGTACCGGGTTATTGCGGATCAGCAGTTCCCTTATTCCCTTTACGCAGGTCAACAGGACTACGGCGTATTGTCTATTGTCAGCCGGACTTTCGGAGAGGGCATCAGCAACCAGGACTGGCAGGTCATTTCAGATGCTGAAAGCGCTTTTGTTGCGTTGGATCCGAACAAACCTGACCTGATCTATTCTACCAACTATCAGGGGAATATCTTCCTGTACGACCAACAGAAAAAACAAACGCGGGACGTCATGGCCTACCCGGCAATCGGGTTGGATATGCCGCCCTATAAACAAAAATACCGATTCAACTGGAATGCGCCGGTTGTTGCATCCCCCTTCGACAGCCATGTCGTGTACCACGCCGCAAACGTTGTGCTCCGTACGGAAGACGGGGGCGTGAACTGGGATGAAATCAGCCCGGATCTGACCCGAAATGAACCTGTAAAGCAAGGCGCTGGCGGAGGTCCCTACACCAACGAAGGCGCTGGTGGGGAAAACTACAATACCATCAGCTACCTTGCCTGCTCGCCGCACCAACGCGGGTTTATTTGGGCTGGCAGCGATGATGGCCAGATTCACCTCACGTTCGATGAAGGAAAAATCTGGCAAAATGTTACGCCGCCCGACCTCGGGGAAGCGCTCGTCAATTGCATTGAAGTTTCTCCGCATGAATCCGGAACGGCTTATGTAGCAGCTACCCGATATAAATTCGATGATTTTTCGCCGCTGATTTATTACACAAATGATTATGGAAAAACCTGGAAGAAGACGGTCAACGGCATCGAAATTGACGATTTTGTTCGCGTTGTGCGGGAAGATCCGACCCGACCGGGACTGCTTTACGCCGGCACAGAAACCGGATTATACGTGTCTTTTGACTATGGAGAAAGCTGGCAGCGCTTTCAGCTTAATTTACCAACCTGCCCCGTCAATGATCTCCTGATCCACGACAACGACTTAGTTGCCGCAACTTCGGGTCGCGGTTTTTGGATATTGGACGACCTCGGCAGCGTGCAACAAAGCGTGAATCGTTCTTTCCGTCGCTCCTTGTTGTTCACACCCAAACCAGCTAAGCTGCACCGCACGGGCAATCCCTTCATAGCGGCGAACCTCGGAGTAAACCCATTGCCCGGCGTCATCATTGATTATTTCCTTCCTTTACTGATGGCCGGGGATACCATTTCCCTCCAAATTTTTGATAACCAGGGTGCCCTGATTCGCAGTTATTATAGCCATACAGATCCTGATGAAAAATACATGGACATCGCTCAAAGGTCATCCCTGAAGCTGCCCAACCGGGCAGGGATAAATCGTTTTTCCTGGGACTTACGCCGTACAACATTGCCGATGGTTCCCGACGCAACGTTAGATGGCAATGAATTTGGAAGTTTGGTCGGTCCCGGCGTTTACACCCTTCGTTTTTCAACCTCAAAGGGGACGGATGAACAACGGGTTGAAGTGCTTCCCGACCCCCGCGTTTCTGCTGCGCCGTCAGATTATGCCGCCCAACAGGAATTCATCCAATCTATTGAAGATGTGGTTATTGAAATTAACGCCAGTATTCTGCAAATGCGCGCGATCAAGCAACAGGCAGAGCACTATCACCAAACCCTGGCTATGCGCAGCGACGGTCCTGCCATTTTGATTGAACAAGGCAAAATCATCGTAGAAAAAATCGTTTCCTGGGAACAAAACCTGCTTCAGGCTGAGGCGTCGGCATTGGAAACCATTCCTTTTCCCAAACGCCTTTGTGCAGAATTGATCAACCTGCGCAATCGGGTGGATGGCCCGGATCCTTTCATCACCGGTGGTGCCCGGAACCGGCTCGCCGACCTGTTAAGGGACTGGGATCGCTATAAAACAGATATGTATACCATCATCAATACCGATGTAACGGCTTTCAACCTGCTTTATCAGCAGGAGAACGTTCCTCCTCTGATTCTGCCCGACCGTAATTAGTTAGTGTCTGATAAACTGCTCCATCATGAACGTCGGCAGTTTCCAGGGCGTACGCGCTCCTTCTCCATTGGCATTAGATACAAAAGCAAGCACCAGGTCGTAATTTTTGTAAATGACCAACCCGGAAATACTGCCGGAAGCGCCGCCGCGATGGTAGACGCTTTCGTAAAATCCGGTGGCTTGCGGCAGGTAAAAACCTAAAGCTGCGCAGGTTTCTATCAGGAGGCGCTTTGTCTTTGACGGCGTTCGGGACAATTCCCAACCCAATCCAAACCCGGTTTCTTCGCCGCTATTCACCCGCTGCATCTGAGTGAACAGCGCAACGGTTTCAGGCGATACAATTTCCCCTTGCCAATAAGCGGCTCCGAAGGCAACCAAATCCGAAGGGGTACCAACTAATCCGCCAGAAGGATATTTGATGCTTTGATCAATGGGCGGCACAAGCAGCAGCGGGTGCGTGCCGCGGCGTTCGTAATACCGTACCTGGCTGGTATCGTTTTGTTCAGTCCCAATGCCCGACGCATTTGCAGGCACCAGCACCTCCTTACGGATATAATCCAGGTAATTTTGCCCGGAAGCCTTTTCTACCACACTCCCCAGGAGGTTAAAACCAAAGCTGGAATATTTAACCTGACTGCCCGGACGAAAAAGCAGGGAGTCATCAGCAAACACGTGCAACGCTTCGTCTAAGTTGTTGAAGTGCCTTGTATTCAACACTTCATCGTCCGACCGGTAGTGGCGAATGCCTGCCGTGTGCGCCGCTAACTGGCGCAAAGTTACGGGATAGGCTTTGATCGGAAAGCCAGGTACATAATGCTGCACCGTGCTGTCGAGCGAAATGCACCTTGCTTCATACAACTTCGCAAGCGCTGCGCCGGTGATGGGTTTGCTGACCGAATTGATCCGATAGCGCGTTTCAGGGCTTGCCGGTACCTGCTCCTCGAGATTGATGTATCCGAAAGCTTCCGACCAGATCAACCTGCGCTTCCAGGCAACCGCTAAAGAAAAGGAAGGAGACTGGTTTTCAAGCATGAACTTTTTGATGAAACGGCGTCCAAGATTAATTTCCCGATGAAATGAGGAGTCAGAGACGGCACATTGGGATGGGATGCTTACAAAATCTGCCTCGCTGATATGGTAAAGGCTGCGGTGTAACCATAACCGCCCGCCTTCAATAACCACCAATAGCAGAACTAAACCTGCCAACGTAAATTGTAAATAGCGCCGATTTTTCATGGATAACTGCTTTCGGGTCAATATGCTTATATTTACAAAATTGCAAGGATTCTAATCACCGGAATCACTTTTTTTTATCTTTAAATTTACCGATTGATTTCAAAGACCAAAATAGTATTGATACAGTACAGTTATAGATACAATCCTGAGTACCTGCAACCGAGCTTATGAAGAACAACACGTTTACGCCCAAGCTTTTTTCCATCCTCAAAGAAGGGTATTCCAAAAAGCAATTCAGCAAAGATGTGGTTGCCGGAATCGTTGTCGGCATCGTGGCGCTGCCATTAGCCATCGCTTTTGGCATCGCATCAGGCGTTACGCCCGAAAAAGGTTTGGTGACCGCCATTATTGCCGGGTTTATCATTGCTGCTTTTGGAGGCAGCCGCGTGCAAATCGGAGGACCAACCGGCGCATTCATCGTTATAGTTTACGGCATTGTACAGGAATACGGAGTCACAGGACTTACCATCGCTACCTTTCTCGCAGGATTCATACTCATCCTGATGGGACTTGTACGGTTAGGCGCGGTCATTCAGTTTATCCCGCATCCGCTCATTGTGGGATTCACATCGGGCATAGCGGTGCTTATTTTTTCTTCGCAAATCAAAGATTTTTTTGGACTGGAAATGGGCGCTGTGCCTTCTGAATTTATAGAAAAATGGAGCCTTTATTTCGACCACTTTAACAGCATCAATTACTACGCTTTAGGCATCGGCGTTTTTACGGTGATCACGACGTTTTATTTTTATAAAATCACGCCAAAAGTCCCCGGCGCGTTGGCCGCAATCCTGCTCACAACCTTTGTCGTCCAGTTTTTTGGGCTTCCGGTAGAAACCATTGAAACTCGTTTTGGCAGCATCCCATCTTCCTTGCCCATGCCTCAAATCCCGGTTGTTGACTTTGAAACGATCAAACAGCTCATTAAACCTGCATTTACCATCGCAATATTAGGTGCCATTGAATCCCTGCTTTCTGCAGTTGTGTCGGACGGGATGATTGGGGGGCGGCACCGCTCCAACATGGAATTGGTGGCGCAGGGCGGCGCGAATATTTTTTCGGCCATTTTTGGCGGAATCCCGGCCACCGGTGCCATTGCCCGCACGGCAACCAATGTAAAAAACGGAGGAAGGACACCGATAGCAGGCATCGTACATGCCTTAGTACTGCTGCTCATCATGCTTTTCGTAGGTTCCTGGGCAAAACTGATTCCATTTTCCTGCTTGGCCGGCATCTTAGTCGTTGTGGCCTACAACATGAGCGAATGGCGTTCGTTTGTCAGCATTTTAAAAGGCGATAAAAGCGACATTTTGGTCGTCACGCTCACCTTTTTGCTAACGGTTCTGGTGGATTTAACGGTGGCTATCGAAGTCGGCATGGTGCTGGCGGCCTTTTTGTTTATGCGGCGCATGGCCAAAATCAGCAACGTATCCGTCATTACCGACGACCTGAAGGACGCAAGAGAAGACGGCAACGATCCGGATGCTACGGAAAGGCTGCCGGTTCCCAAAGGCGTGGAGGTTTACGAAGTCAATGGCCCGCTGTTTTTTGCTGCTGCGCACAACTTCAAAGAGACGCTTACGCGAACCAACCGACGACCTAAATACCTGATTATCAGGATGCGCCATGTGCCGCTTATAGACGCCACCGGCATTCACAACCTTGAGGAAGTATTGAAGGAATTTAAAGCGCAAGGTACCCAAATCGTACTATCCGGCGTACAACCGGACGTTTTTAACTCCTTAGAAAAAGCAGGCATCGTGGAATGGCTCGGAAGTCAGAATGTATGTTCCGATATCCATAAGGCATTAAAACGGGTCAATGAATTGCTGGAGGTGAAATCATAAATCCCCCAACTGGGGTCGCAGGATGATTTCTTCCACCACCGTAGAAGGATTAGTATCCCAAGCTTGGTAGACGGCTTTGGCTACATCAGATGCGGCAACAAAGCGTTTCGGGTCGAAGGTTGTCCCTTCCCAGGAAGAAGTCCAGGTAGCGCCAGGCAAAACGGCAGTGACTTTTACGCCGCTTTCGCGCAATTCGAAGCGCAGGGATTTTGAAAACCCCAGGAGCGCAAACTTCGTGACGGCATACGCACCGGACTCCGGATAAGCAGCCTGACTGGCCACTGAACAGATATTGAAAATATGCCCTTTCCCGGCGTTCACCATGGCGGGTGCCAACGCGCGGGTGAGGTGATAAGCGCTCCAGAAATTAGCATTCATCAGATTTTCCAAAAAACCATCGGGGTCTTCGAGCAACTTTCCGGGGCGAAATTGTCCCATGTTGTTCACGAGGACATCCACTAAATGCCACCGCGTTGCAACCGCATCTGCAAAAGCCAAAACGCCTTCTTTTTGAGACAAGTCAGCCCGAAAAGCCAGCAACGATGACCCGGGAAATCGCCCGGCAAAGTCCCGTTGCATGGCATCCAGATCCGATTGAGTACGCGCCGTTACCGCCAATTCAAAACCATTGGCCGCAAAAATTTCGGCGATGGCAAGACCCATTCCCTTACTCCCCCCTGTGATGACTGCATTCATACTTTATGTGCTAAAATCAATGCTAAAGGTGATAAATATCTTTGTAATAAAAGTCAAACAAGGGCTAACTTTGCGCTCGCTAACCAAAATTATTTCGTCATGAAAGTATTAAATTTTATAGGCATCTTAGCCATTATGGGCTTTATTGCCGCTTGCTCCAACCAACCGGAAGGCCAAAAAGAAGAGACCGCCCAGGTGGTCGGCCAGCCTTTCGGAGATACGATTACCGCAGATGGTGCCATCGGCTATGAAGCAATGCTGACGCAAATGGCGGGTAAAGATTCCATTGCTGTCAAGGTTATTAGCGAAGTCGAATCCGTGTGCCAAAAGAAAGGCTGCTGGATGAACATTGTATCCTCCGATCCGGATAAAGCTCAAATGTTTGTGCAGTTTGAAGACTACGGTTTCTTTATGCCCAAAGACATCAAAGGCCGCAAAGTGATCATGGAGGGCTATGCCTACAAATCTGTTACTCCGGTTGAAGAGTTGCGCCACTATGCTGAAGACGAAGGCAAAAGTAAGGAAGAGATCGAAGCCATTACCGAACCTTTGGAGGAATTGAAATTCATGGCGTCGGGCGTCCTGTTGTTGCCTGTAGAAGGTGGAGAGGGGGAATGAGAGAGGGGGAGAGGAAGAGAGGGAGAGAGG